>Ga0209270_1000070_pt1 | contig 268982 bp, 240 predicted proteins | sample MTBAKSrepl1MetaG_FD_187456 | JGI IMG/M metagenome (GOLD analysis project Ga0209270, IMG submission 187456) | Enrichment culture microbial communities from Arthur Kill intertidal strait, New Jersey, USA, that are MTBE-degrading - MTBE-AKS1... | ecosystem: Environmental > Aquatic > Marine >...
TCCGGATATTTCCAGCTCAGGGAAGCGATGGAAAAGGAAGGCTACATCACCCGGAAACTCCTGCTGATGAGAGAAGCGGCCGTTCCCGAGGATGCCGCGGTGGTGATCATCGCCGATCCCCGGAAATCCCTGCTGGAAACCGAATTGTCGAGTCTCGCGCGTTACTTGGAGGACGGAGGCCGCTTGCTGGTGATGCTCCAACCTTTTCAGGACGCCGGTCTCGAACCGTGGCTGTCCGCTTACGGAGTCCGTCTCGGCCGGGATATCGTCATCGACCCACTGAGCCGGGCCATGGGAGGAGACTACCTGGTTCCCATCGTGACCACTGCGGGAACCCATAAAATATCTGAGAATACGCGGGCCAATATGCTGTTTCCCGAGACCCGATCCGTAACCCGAGGAGATTCCGTACCCGGAAACGTGACCGTTCATGAACTGGTTCATACTTCTCCGGGAAGTTGGGCGGAAACGGACATGGACAGTCTCCGCACGGGAGAAGTCCGCTTCAATGAGGGGGTGGACCTGCAGGGTCCCTTCACCGTAGGTCTTGCGATCACCATGTCCCCTTCGGGCACACGGGCTTCCGTTGTAGAGGATGCTCCGTCCACGGATCCGGTAGATGAGGATCCTTCGGAATCGTTGGTTCATGAAGACACCATAACGGCCGCCGAAACGGATCGGATGGACGATGAGCCGGGGCTTCCGAAGGGCAAGCTCGTGATCTTCGGCAACTCGGATTTCGCCTCGAATACCTTCTTGTCCATGTTGGGCAATCGCGATTTGATCCTGAACACCATCGGGTTTCTTGCCGAGGACGAAGACCGGGTCTCCATCCGCCCAAAACGGTCGGACATGCAGACATTGACTCTGTCCAGAAACCAAAGCAGACTGCTCTTTTGGGTGTCGCTGGTCCTGGTTCCCGCCGCCGTGCTTTTGGCCGGCGCCTCTGTTTACCGATATCGGAGACGGAACAAATGAGACTCCGAAAGCATATCATTTACGGAGTGATTCTTGCTTTGCTCCTGTCCTATTATGGGTATTTCGAGGTGATTCGGAAAGAACGGCTCGAGGAACGAGAGAAAGCCGCGGCAAGAGTTTTCTCCCTGGAAACGGCCTCCGTGGACCAGATCGTACTCCAAAGAAGAGGAGAACCGGAAATTCTGCTCGCCCGGGACCCGGGAGGAGTCTGGCTCATTCGTTCTCCCCTGGAGACCCAGGCCGATGGAATGGAAGTCGAGGAACTCCTCGGGCGTCTGAACCGTGTATCCAAAATCCGTACGGTTTCCGGCGACGAACACGTGGATCCCGCCTCTTTCGGGTTGGCGGAACCCGAATTGACTATCCGATTTCATCATTCCGAGGGATGGGCCGGACTCCTGATCGGGGACAGGAGTCCCGTCGGTACCGAAGTGTATTCGAAACGTCAGGCGGAGCCTGAGGTGTTTCTGATCGCCTCGGTGGATCGATCCACACTGGACAAGAGTCTGCATGCGCTTCGAGACAAAAGGGTATTTCCCTTCCAGCCGGATGAAGTGGATCACCTTCTCGTGAACCGCTCCGGTGTTCATATGGAGTTTGTTCGAAAGGAAACCGACGGCTGGAGTTTGAAAAATCAGGAGGAAGTCCGCCTTCACGATGAGAAAGTGCAGTCCCTTATCCGGGAATTTTGTTGGGCTCGGGTCCGGGAATTCGTGGAGGAAGACGACCGGGCCTTGGACCGGTACGGTCTGAGTGAACCGGAGATTTCTGTGACTCTCGAGAGCGGAAAAAGCCGGGGAGTCCTTTTCCTGGGAAATCACGCTGATTCACCCGAAGTGTACGCGCGTCTGGGGAACCGCCCCGGAGTGGTCAAACTCTCCGCCGCCCTCTGGGATACGCTGCCCCGTTCTTGGGAGGAGCTGGAAGATCGACGCATCCTCGGGCGGGTAGAGGATTCCCTGGTGGAGGTTTCGTGGAAACGTGACACCCGCACGTACCTGTTGCGAAAGGACGCCGAGTCCGCCGATTGGCTCCTTCGAATTCACAACGGCGATACGGACTCCGGAACTCCCGTCGATAGCTGGCAGGCCCGTAACTTGAGAAGGGATCTGAGCAACCTGGAATACTCCCGTTCCCTGCCCACGGCATCGGATCCCTTGAACAACCCCCAGGTGGAATTTATAATAACTCTGGAGCCGGAGGAGCGACGTTTCAAACTGGCGCTGGTTCCACCACCCGTCGAAAAGGGGGATGAATGGACGGCCGGCGTGGTCACTGATGGGGACGTGCAACTGTACGCCATACCTCCGGAACCGGTTGAACGCCTTCTCGACACACTCGACGATCTGGAGGGCGAATAGTGATGGCTCAGAAACAATTTGAAGAATTGGAAGCCACGGAACTTTACTGTCCGAGGTGCCGTCTTTCCATGCCCGTCCGCAAACGCCTGCTGCTGATTCTCCCGGAGGGCGAAAAGTATGATTATTCCTGCGCCCGATGTGGGACATCCGTGGGAGACAAGATTGTCCGATCTCCGGACCAATTTCGCATTCTACAGAGTTAAGGGGTTGTTGTAAGAACACGTGCGGAGCCGGAAATCTGGTATTACTAGGCTTGGTAAGAGGACTCATATCCATGACAAAAACACGGGGGATACAATTCGAGGTCGGACCGGTGCGCCCGCCGAATGAAGCCCGCAGTCTCCTTCTTCGCTTTACCCGGAATTGCCCCTGGAACCAATGCCTTTTTTGTCCCATCTACAAAGGGAAATCCTTTTCTCGCCGTTCCGTTGAAGAGATCAAGCGCGACATTCAGACCGCCAGGGACATTGCCGATGACATCCGTTCCCTTTCCTGGGCGTTGGGGCACGGCGGGGAAATTAATGACACGGTGATCAACACCGTTCTGAGTGACGGCCGTTACGGCGAAAGCCACCGCCAGGTGGGCGTATGGCTCTATTACGGCACAGGGGCCGTGTTTCTTCAGGACGCGGATAACCTCATCATGAAAACCGACGATCTGGAGGAGTGCCTCCTGTTCCTGCGGCAGAAATTCCCTGACCTGACTCGGGTCACTACCTACTCGCGTTCCCGCACCGTGTTGGGTAAATCGGAGGCATCGATGAGGCGCCTCCGGAACGCCGGGTTGAACCGGATCCACATCGGATTGGAAACGGGATACGACCCCCTGCTCAAGCTCATGAAAAAGGGGATCAGCCAGGCCCGACACATCGAAGCCGGATGCAGAGTGGTTTCCGCGGGGATGGAACTCAGTGAATATGTCATGCCCGGTCTTGGAGGCCGAAGCATGTGGAAGGAACACGCGGTTGAGACCGCCCGAACCCTCAACGCCATCAATCCGCATTTCATTCGTCTACGGAGTCTCCGCGTACCGAACCGCATTCCCCTTCATGCACTCGTACGGAACGGAGAGTTCGAACTTCCTTCGGACGATGAGGCGGCCCGTGAGATACGGGTGTTCTTGGAGCATCTGGAAGGGATCACGAGCACCATCACCAGCGACCACATCATGAACCTTCTTGAGGAAGTATCCGGCACGTTCCCTCAGGACAAGGAAAGCATGCTCGACGTGGTGGATGAATACCTGGGACTCCCGGACGAAGAACGCCTGATTTACCGGGTGGGACGCCGGGGGGGCGTATACCGGTCGATTCGGGATCTTGAGGAAAAACCCGATACGTACGCCAAGATCCGAAACTTCGTCGCTTCCGGCGCCGAGAACGTGGAAACGTATCTCCGGGAGATGGCGGACCAATACATTTAACGGATCGGCGAACACCGGATTGGGGTTCAGGGTCCATCCCTTGTGTGTGCCCGCACCCCATCCGGGGGATCGGGTCTTCCGGCGTCGAACGGCTCATCCCAACGGAGCCGCCATACCGATTCAGGGAAAGAGCGCTCTCACCACTTTCCGCGCCACTGGTTCCCCACCCCAAACGGGCAATTGAATGGTTTCCCTGGCGAGCCTCCCGGCCTCGGGACACACGTCGCCCCGTTGCGTGGCATATCCGGACAACTCCGGAAGGGCATATTCGTAAAGCGTCCCGAGTTGGATCCCGGCAGCGGCTCCCCTATCAACCCATGCCTCCCGATTTCCTACTCGAACCACAAAGCTTGAGTATGTCGCGCCGTCCACTCTCGGTGGAAGCCCGAAGTCCGGGGATTCGGGAAGAGTTTCAAAGTAACACTCCGCAGCCGAACGGCGTGTTCGAAGCAATTCGGGAACCCTCGAAAGACTGGCTTGTCCCACACGTGCCTCCAAGGCGCTCATCTGTTCCGACGAATCCTCGGGCATGGACAACACCGTCTCTTCCTCCTCACGAATCCATCGCTGCACCGGCGGCCAGTGGCCGCAAAAGTGAAGCAGGCGAAACAGCCGCCTGTAAATACCGGGGATGCTCGTTATCAGGTAGAGAAAGCGCCGAAACGTTTTTCCCAGGGAAGCGGACCGAAGCGCCCGGTCCCGTCGTGTTCGAAGCCGATCAAAGAGCTCCCCGTCATCAGTGGTTACCATACCCCCGAACACGGAAGTGAACGGTTTGCCGATCCCCAAACCGAACAGGGAAGCGGCGCCGTTCCTGTGAACGGGACGCCCTTTCCATCGGGCTCCCACCGCCTGGGCGCAGTCGTGGATGATGTTCACATGGGGATGGCGCCGTGCAAGCAAATCCAGGCGATCCAGGTCCACCGGATATCCGAAGAGGGAAGTGGCCAGAATCGCCGAGGTGTCGGGACGGACCTTGGATTCCGCCTCGTCGAGATCCATATTGAACTCGCCGGGCCGGCAATCGATAAAGACGGGCCGCCCGCCGCTGTAGACAACGGCGTGCGCCACCGCCGCGCAGGTGTATGCCGGGCATAGCACCTCTCTCCGTGTCGTTCCCAGGGATTCCAGCAGCAGCCTCAGACCCACTCGACCATACGGAAAGGCGATCGCGTATCGCACGGAAGCAAAACGCGCAAAGGCCTCCTCGAATTGACTCACACTCCTTAGAGGAACCGGCCGCAGGGCCCATCCCAACTCCTTGAGACCCAACGGTGGATTCAGGATGAGAATCATGGCGTTCCACCAATACTCCTTTTCAAGCCCTTCACCGGTATATCCGTTTGAACGCCTTCCAGCACACGATACCCGCCCGGATGCCGTTCGCTTGGGACGGAGCCTCTCCCGGCTCGCCGGTCCTTAGGATCCCCCCGGACATCAGCCGATCTTCAACCACAGCACCCGAGCCACACCGGTTCCGTTGTTTCGCCACTCAGCGGGTATTTCCGATGTCAGGTAAATCACATCCCCGGATCGGAGCGTATACACGGACTTGTCGAATTTGACCTGAAGTTTCCCGGACAGCACATAGCCAAACTCCTCTCCCTTGTGAATGAAGAAATGGGAATTCAGTTCCTTCCCGGGCGGAATTTCAATGAGATACGGCTCGGACTCCGCCTCGAAATCCACTGGGGTGAGTCGTTTGGCGTACACGTGCCCTTCGGGCAGGTTGGGCAACCGAACCTCCACTGTTTCCGAGCCCGGAAAAACCAAACGCTTTCGCGGTTCCGCCTTGTCCTGAAACAGGGAAGCCATCTCCACCGAAAGCACCTCGGCTATTTTCAGGAGAGAAGGGAGAGACGGATAGATGAAATTGCTCTCCACCTGCGAAATGGTGCTCGGAGTGACTCCCACGAGCTTGGCCAGCTCTGTTTGCGAAAGCCCTCTTTTGAGGCGCAGCTCTTTCAGGCGCAGACCCAAATCGATGCGGCCGGTGGTGCGCTTTTCCTCGTCGAATGTAACCGTCAGGTCCCGCGTCCAATAATTGTGCGGCTTGTGGTGTTCATCCAGATCTCTCTTGTCCGCCTTCAATATGGTCAGAGAAGTGGTCCCGCGCTTTATGGAAAGATCGATAGCCACTTGGGCGATCTGGTTGATCTGGGCTCTGAGTTTTTGGGAGTGCGCGTTCTTCTCTAATATCCAGTAGGCAATGGTATTCAGTTCATACAGTCTGGGACACGAATGAGTGTAGAAACTAAGAATCTGGTCTTCCCCGCCCCAAAGCTCCTGCATGCCCGTCAAACTTTCGAAGATCAGGCGAACGTCTCCCGTCAGCTCGCCGTGGATTTCGTAGAGGGTCTCTATGAAACGATCGACGTGAGCCGGTTGATCCACCCGGATCATCCGGCACGGCCATTCCCCTCCCGTTTCTTCATAAAACTTGAGGAAAATGGAAGAGCCGGCGCCCTTTCCGAACGTGAAGCAGTCCAGAATCACGAGGTTCGGATTCTCCGCCAGCGGTCCCAGCCTATCCAACAGGTTTTTGGGGGAACGGTCGAAACTGATGTACATGATGGACTTGTCTTGCGCTTGGGAGACCTGGATAAAATTCAGACAGAACACGGAGGCCAGGCTGCCCGAGTCGTCATACCAGACCACGTTGTCGCCGATAAAAAGCCCCCCCAGCAGACGGTCCAGTCGGCCGACACCGGAAGTCACCCGCAACGAATCGGACACAATGAGACTCCTTAGCAGGCCTTTGAAAAACAGGATCCGCCGTCACGCCGAAGGCGTGGCTTGCATCTCATCGTTTTGCAGCAGCCTGTCCGGCATGATGTTTATCAACGAGCCGTCACAAGACGGTGCTCTTTATACACACCACTCGAATTCACAAAGGGCGCTCCGGTTCCCGAGATCCAGGCTTCCGATCCGGGTCATCGTTCAAGCCGCCCCGGGTGAATCCCGGACGGCTTCCACGCCTTTGCGAAAGGCTCTCCGATTGGCATCCCATGTATGCGGCGGCAACGTGGCTTCAAGGACTTTAAGCAGCGTGTTTTCAGAAACGGGAACCACCCCGGTTTCCAACAGCGCACCGATCATAACCACATTGGCCATAATGGCTCCACCCAGTTCCTGGGCCAACTTTGTCGCCGGAATCCAGTAGACACGGGAAGAAAGCGCTTTCAGAGCGTGCTGAATGGCGTCCCCGGTCGGATAGGAGAATTCCCCCGCTATGACGGCTTGGGGATACACCGGCCTGCTATTCGTTACGACCACCACCTGAGGGTTACCGAACCGTTCCAGCACCCGGAGTGTTTCCACAGGTTCCAGGCCAAGGATCAAATGGGCGCGGCCCTGCGGGATAATAGGGCCGTAGATCCGTTTTCGGGAAATCCGGATGTGGCTCATCACGGATCCTCCGCGCTGACTCAATCCGTAGGTATCTCCGACGGTCACCCCGAGTCCTTCGTCCATCAGCGCCTGACCCAACCATTGCGCCGCCGCGACGTTTCCCTGGCCCCCCGCTCCGGTAATGACCACGTTCGTAGGATCATGCTGCATCATCACATCGCGCCTCCCGGATGATGGCTCCCTGAGGGCAGATCTCGACGCAAGCCCCGCATCCCACACAGATCACATCGTCCACTGAGGTTTTCCCCGTAATCGGATCCACATACAAACCCGGACAGCGGAACACCCGCGTGCAAAACCGATTGCAGCCGCATTCCTCGCTCAGGCACCGGGAAGGCTCCACACGCATCCGGTAGGGAAACCCTCCCAACCGGCGTTGTAACAACGCGCACGTCCGTCGCAGAATGAGCACACGGAGTCCGCCGTCCTGTTGGAGCAATCGGTAGATTGCGTCACGAGTCTCCGTCATATCGAAGGGGTCTTGTACCACCACGGACGCCCCGGCGGCCTCGCACAACGCCTCCAGATCCACCGCCCGAGCCTCGGCGCCCGTCGCGTTCTTTTCCAGGCCCGGATGCGGTTGAAAACCCGTCATGGCGGTGGCGCCGTTGTCGAGGAGAATCAACAGACAAGACGCATTATGGTGCACCGCGTCCACGAGGGGAGCAATACCGGAATGGTAGAAAGTGGAATCCCCCACGACCGCTATGACCGGCTGGTCGAACCCCTGACCGCGCAACTTGGCGAATCCCGCCGCAACACCCAGCCCGGAACCCATGCAATGCACGGATTTGGATTGCGAAAAACCCGTGGGCATGAGGGACAAAGTGTAGCACCCGATGTCTCCTGAGACAAATCCGTCTCGGGAATCCAACTTCAGTGCGTTCTTGATGGACCAGAAAGAAGCACGATGCGGACAGCCGGGACAAAACCCCAAATCCCGGGGAGGAATCAACTCCTCGGTACGCTCCCGCACCCCCCGCCTGTAGATGTCTTCTGCAGTCGGTTTTTCCAGGGAACGGATCTTCCGGACGGCTTCCATTACCACATCCGGATTCGTCTCCCCTTCTCCGGGCAAAGCGCCATCCGCTTTACCATAAAAGAACCGCACACCCACATCGGAACACACCTGTGCATAGAGTGCTTTGATCCCGTCCTCCACAAAGGGATCCACGTCTTCCACAAAGAGAATGCGCCGGCTTCGCCGCATTTGGTTGAGCACCCAGCGACGGGGAAGGGGCCAGACCGTCCCCAATTTCGCCAAGCCCACACGGGATTCCAAATCAAGGATTTCCAGTGCTTCCTGGCAAAACAGATACGTATTGCCGGCCGCGAAGATCAACAGTTCGGCTTCCTCCGGCCCTTCGTACGTGTTGAACGGAGAGTTTTCGAAAAGGGATTCCGCCTGCTCCAGATTTCGATGCATCTTCGCATGCCTGGGAGCTACCGGAAAGGTGCGCCAGGTGACCGAGGTGTCGAACCGAGGCACGCGACGTTTCTCCGGTAGGGAACCCAGCGAGACTGCGGAGCGGGAATGACACAAACGAGTTACGGTGCGCAGCACACACAAGGATCCCAGTTGCTCGGAAAGCTCCAACCCGAACCGAGCCATCTCCATCGCCTCCTGCGGGGTGGACGGCTCCAGCATAGGCAGATCCGCGAGACGGGCAATGAAGCGAGCGTCTTCTTCGTTTGTGCTGGAAACAGCCCCCGGGTCGTCACAGGTTATCAAGAGCATACCCGCTTTCACGCCCGAAAGAGCCAAATTCGTGATGAAATCCGAGGAAACGTTTACACCGTTCTGCTTCATGGACGCCATGGACCGTACACCCGCCAACGACGCTGCGGCGGCCCCTTCAATCGCCACCTTCTCATTCACGGACCATTCAGCATAGATTTGCAGGTCGACGGCCGCATCCGCAAGACGCTCCAGGATCTCGGACGAAGGATTTCCCGGGTACGCCGCGCAATACTGCACTCCTCCCTCAAGCAGTCCTCGCGCAATGGCATCGTTTCCCATCATAAAAGCCCGCGATCCCGGACTGTTCAATGTAATAGGATTCATGGTCTTCCTTGTCGTCACGGGATCCGCTCAGGGATCCACGGTTGCCGGGTCCGCCTTACACGACTTTACTCGCGAATGCCGCGCATCCGCTCGTTCCTGATTCCCCGGGCGCGTTTCGCCAGGGAAGCTTCTTCAAGGTGGCTCAAGGAAGACTCCGGCACATCACCGATTTCCAGGAGCCCTTTCCTTTCGGCAAGATCAACCAGATCCTTGCCCCTCGGAGTCCGGACAATAAGTGTATTCCATCCTGACGCGCTTTCCAGGGCGCCCACCGACACGTCGGCATCCTCCCCGGTCATGTCCGCACAAAGGGTACAGCCGCGCAATATCATGGGGCGGATAGACTCCAGAGGAAACCGCCACGTCCGGTCACAGCCGAACAGCTGAAAAACGTCGGCCGGGGGAGGCGGAATGTCGTACTTGTGGATGGGGCCTTCAACATCCTTCGATGCTAAAAAACGAGCCAGCGTCCTGTAATCCAGCGCCCAGGTGCAAAACAGGCCGATCACCAGGTGTGGAAAATCCGGCGTCCCCGAAATAGAATGGGGCAGAGCACGCATGGCGGTCAGAGCTTGTGCCTGGCACGGCAATGCAGCCACGCCACAGGGTCCGCTTGCTTCTCGCAGACAGGCGTTGAAAGCGGACAGCGAGCCGCTGCCGACGTACCGCGATCCGGCACAGGCCAGGACTTCCTCGCGACTGCGGGCCGCAATTCCCCTCGGTCCTCCGTTTTCGCCGCCCCCCGTGGTCACTACGGCTCGGGAAATCAAACCTTCTCCCAGAGCCAGCGCCAGGAGTGTCGAAACCGTTCCCCCGTACTGTCCGACCTGCTCGAACGTCTTCAAGGCGGAACGGGCGATCCGGACGGATTGAAACCGTCCCAGCGGCCGGTCCGTCCGAAACTCCAGAGGCGCCTCCCTGGGCGTTCTCGGGCAGATTTCATAGCATGTTCCTTCCATCCGGTCACATGAGTCCAAACAGACCAACCGGCCGTCGTGAAACACCAGGTAAGGACACAATCCTGCACAGGCGCCGCAGGCCACGCAATACCCGGGAATCAGGACCTCATTCATCAACCCTTTCTGTGCGCCCATGATCCGCCTTTCATGATTCCCGCTCAGACCGCCAAAGGAAGTCGGGGTTCTTCCGGCCTGCCCAGACAGATGTCCGTCAGAAGGCTCAGCAACAGACCCCTGGGCTCACCGGCTCCGGTCTTTAACCGAACATCCGTTTCGAGCACTTTGCCCAACAAATATCGGAGTTCTTCCCCGCTGAACCGGACCGCATATCGGGCCAGCAGATACAGAGCGTATGGAGCCAGTTTGCCGCAAACGACGCGGTCCGCATCGTCCAGTTTCGGAAGTACATCGCGTTGAAACCGGTCGAAGGAAAGAGCATCTTCCGGAAGTCGCACTTTCGCCCAAAGAAGACGTCTCACCTCTTCTCCAATGACTTTGAGTATCGCCAACGGATACAGACCCTGGTCCAGGAGTTTCTGCAACACATCCTGGGAACGCACGAGATCGCGCTCGGCCAGGGTCTCCATGATCTCGAACACCGCTTCCTCACGAGTGCGGCACACCACCGCTTCCACATGTCGGCCCTGGATGGTTCGCTCTTCTCCCGCGTAAACAATGAGTTTCTCCAATTCCAGGGTCAGCGAACGTAACTCGGTACCGGCCCATTCCAGGAAAAGGGCTCGCGCGTCCGGTGAGATTTCCTTTCCCGCCTCCGCAAGCTGCTCTTTCATTTGGTTCAGGATCAGATCCTGCCTCCGCTCCCGTCCTTTTCTGGACGCTTCCCGATCCATCGAACAATCGATAATCAAGCCCGCTTGCGAGATCAATTTATACAGCCGCTTGCGACGATCCACCGCAGCCGCGGTCAACATCAGAATATTACGTCCCGCGAATCCCTTTTCCAAACCTTCTTCCAATACATCCGTCTGAAGGTTTCCGGAGCCGATACGCACCTCCGCCGGGGCTGACTCGACCAAATTCCGCATCCAGGAATCATCCTCGGAAGTCTTGTGAAAGCCGAACACCCGGAACCACCGCTCCGCTTCCAGATGATGAAGCGACTTCCAACTCACGTCATCGCTTTCCGGAACATCCGCAAAAGCACACATCCCCGCCAGATGTTTCAGCGCCTCGGCGGTAGATCCTTCTTCCACCGCCTTGCGCGCTTTCTCAAACAGTTCCTTGGCCGTGTTCCGCGACAGAAAGGCTCGACTGCCTTTAACCCAAACCAACCGCAATCCGGGAAACATGGGATAACTGCTCAGAAGATGCATCGTATTGGAAGAATCTTCGTTTTCCCCATCCAGCACGGAAAGATTGAAGGGTCGTTCTTCCTCGCACAATAGCGCATCCACCAAGGCTTCCGCACAGCGTTGGACCAGATATTCCTGACCATGCACTAGAAAGACGGGGAAGTGGTTTCCTTGCCGAACTTTTTCCAGCATACCCCGGAATTCGTCATGAGTGATTTCCGGCACGGTTCTCCTTCATAGGGATATCACGGAGCTGGGTCGATCCTGGGTACACAGAGTGATTTCAGGCCTATGCCCTTTGCCGCCCAGTACGAGGTCCACTGCTCGATAGGCCTTCTCAGGATGATTGTTCGTTTCGCTGAGATGAGCCAGGAAAAGATATTTCAGATCCCGGTGATTCACCGAGGCCACGAGTTCGGCGCCCTGTTCATTGGAGAGATGACCGAATCGACTGGAAATCCGCTGGATCACAGCCGGCGGATAAGAACTCCCTCGCAGGAGGAATGGATCGTGATTGGTTTCCACGATAAGCGCCTGGCAGTGCTGGAGGTGGCTTCTGACGAGGGCCGTAACGTGACCGAGGTCCGTGGCCACACCGAGTCTCGATTTCCCGCAGGATATGGAGAAGTTCACCGGGTCCGCCGCATCATGAGAACACACGAATGGGCGAAATTGAAGATCCTGGATTCGGAACGACTCTCCCGGACGGAACAGGCATGTTTCATGAAGTGCTCCCGCTGAGTCGGACATCGAATTCAGCGTGGCTTCCGTGACAAAAACCGGAATTCGGTATTTCCTGGACATCACTCCGGCGCCCCGCACGTGATCCACATGTTCATGCGTGATCACCAAAGCGGTCAATCTTTCCGGAGCCGCGCCGATGAGACGGAGACGCCGTCCGAGTTCCGCTCCCGAAAAGCCGGCGTCCACGAGTATACGGGCGTTGGCGGACTCCAGGTAGAGCGCATTACCCCTGCTCCCGCTTCCGAGCTGGCATATTCGGAGCATAGGAATCCTTTCCGGAACAGCATCCGCTCATTTCACAACAGGAACCGCACGTGGAAACACGCTGTCGAGAACACGCGTCTTTTCGACCGGGAAGCTATCCTCGAAGCATTTCATTCGAATGCATGTGCTTCAGCGGGGCCGGGCCCTCAGGAAGGAAAAGACGGCGGTCCGTTCAGAGGTCCCAAGACGGTGAGACTGATTCGTTCGGAATCCAGTCTGAGATCCGCCACAGCGAAAATTTCATCCAGCGTAACCGCACCGATCCGTTGCTCCAGTTCGGTGTAAGGTATGAACCTTTCAAAGGCGAATTCGTTCTTAGCCATCCGCATCATTCGATTGTCGGTGTTCTCGGCCCCCAACAAGATGCTTCCTTTCAGATACTGTTTGGCGGCGCTGAGATCCGCTTCGGAAAGATCTCCGGCTCGGAGACGCGCGAATTCTCCGGCAGTCAACTCCAGGGCTTCTTCCAACGACTCGGGAGCTACAGCCAAATAGATTCCTAGAAGCCCCGCATCCTGGTAGGTATTGAGAAATGAGTACACGGAGTAGGCAAGCCCTCGCTTCTCTCGAATCTCCTGGAAGAGTCGGGAACTCATATTGCCGCCCAGGATCACGTTTAACAGGGTGTCCGCGTACCGACTTTGATCCCCTGAGGAAGGCCCTGGCGTTCCCAGACAGACATGAACCTGTTCGAGATCACGGGGAGTAAAGGTTGAAACCTTCTGGAAATTGAGTCCGAGGTCCCTCTTAGGGGGCTTGGAAGCAGGTCGATCCCTCAACGTGTTCCCGAGCAGCCGTAGGAAACCCTCATGGGTCACATTGCCTGCAGCCGCGATCAGCGTGTTCCCCGGAACATACATGCGTTGGACGTACTCAAGAATCCGGTCCCGATTCATGAGGGGAATAGTCTCGCGCTTTCCCAGGATGGAGCGCCCCAACGGATTACCATCCCAGAACGCCTCGTTGAAAAGCACGTGAACGTATTCCTCGGGAGTATCCTCCATCATCCCGATTTCCTGCAGAACCACCGCTTTTTCAAGCTCCAGGTCCGTCGGGTCGAACCTGGAATCCACGAACATGTCCAAAAGAAGGTCCGAGGCCTGCTCCAAATCGGAGTCCAGGACCTTGGCGTGAAAGCAGGTATGTTCCTTGGCGGTAAACGCGTTGGAGAACCCGCCAATGGTGTCCAACTCTTTGGCTATATCCAGGGCCGTCCGTGTGGAAGTACCCTTGAATAACATATGTTCAAGGAGGTGGGAAATGCCCTGTTCTTCGATATCCTCATCCCGGGACCCTGAATGGACCCAGATTCCCGCGGAGACACTCCGGACACCGGAAACCTGTTCCGTCAGGACTCGGACACCGTTGTCCAGAATGCTTTTTCGGTAGGACTCCTGGGCCATCAGGATTCTCTCTTATTCCCATCCAAAGCATCTTTCCTGCTGAGGCGAATCTTGCCTTGCGGGTCGATGGTCAGCACCTTGACGGGAATCCGATCCCCCTCTGTTACTATATCCCGCACAGTTCGAACGCGCTGATGATCCAGTTGGGAAATATGGACGAGGCCTTCGAGTCCCGGTAGGATTTCGACAAACGCGCCAAAGTCCGTAATGCGTTTCACCGTGCCCTCGTAGATTTCCCCGATCTCAGCTTCCTGAACCACTTCCTTGATCATGGCGATGGCTTTTTGGGTGCACTCTTCATCGGGGGAGGCGATTCGAATGGTACCGTCGTCATCCAAATCGATGCGAAGGACTCCGGACTCCGCCGTAATGAGTTTGATCATCTTTCCGCCGGGCCCGATCACGTCCCGGATTTTCCCCGGCTTCACGTGGTACGTAGTGATTCGAGGGGCAAAGGCGGACACCCCGCTCCGGGAACCACTCAGTACTTCGCCCATCTTGTCCAGTATATGCAACCTGCCTTCCCTGGCCTGATCCAGGGCGTCTCTCATGATCCCTTCGGTAATTCCCTTGGTCTTAATGTCCATCTGAATGGCCGCTATACCCGTGCGGGTCCCCGCCACTTTAAAGTCCATATCCCCAAGATGATCTTCGTCTCCAAGAATATCGCTCAGGATCGCAAACCGGTCCCCTTCTTTGATGAGCCCCATGGCAATACCAGCCACCCCGTCGGCGACCGGAACTCCTGCGTCCATCAACGCCATCGATCCTGCACAAACGGTTGCCATGGATGACGAGCCGTTGGATTCCAGAATCTCCGAAACGACTCGAATCGTATACGGAAATTCTTCGCTGGACGGCAATACTTTTCGCAGCGCCCTTTCCGCCAGCGCACCGTGTCCGATCTCTCTGCGCCCCGGTCCACGCAGCATGCGGGCCTCCCCGACACAAAACGGGGGGAAGTTGTAATGCAGAATAAAGGACTTAAACGACTCGCCCGTTAAAGACTCGATTCGCTGTTCATCGGAAGAGGTCCCCAGAGTGGCCACTCCCAGCGCCTGGGTTTCGCCCCGAGTGAATAAGGCGGAACCATGGGTCCGGGGAAGCACGCCCACTTCGCAGGTTATGGGGCGGATGTCACGGAGATCTCTGCCGTCTATTCTCCGCCCGTGATCGAGAATATTCCGCCTCATCACGGTCCGTTTGATCTCATCAAAGACACTTAACACTTCTTTGTCACGGCCCGGATAGGCCTCCGACATGGAATCGAGCAACATCCGCCGAAGTTCTCCCATTCGTACCTGTCGGGCCATTTTCTCCGGAATTTCAGCCGCTTGGGCCATAGAATCCAGGATGATCTCCTCGGCGCGCCGTATCAGGCTCTCGTCCCGGACAGGTTTCTCCACAAGCCGCTTGGGCTTTCCAATAAGTCTCCTCAGCTCTTCCTGACCGTCGATAATGGGTTGCAGCGATCGGTGACCAAACATGATGGCCTCCACCATCTCCGCCTCGGAGATAAAAAGGCTGCCCCCTTCCACCATCACTACAGCGTCTCGAGTTCCGGCCACAATGATGTCCAGATCACTCACCCCCAACTCCTCTTGAGTCGGATTGATCAGAAGTCCGCCGTCCACCCGCGCCACCCGTACCCCGGCCATGGGTCCGTCAAAGGGAATATCGGAAACATGCAACGCCGCGGATGCGCCTACCAATGCCAGTACATCCGGTTCGTTCGACGGATCCGCACTCAACACCGTGGCGATAATCTGGGTCTCAAAACCATACCCCTTGGGAAATAAAGGGCGGATGGGCCGGTCGATTAAACGGGAAGTCAGGGTCTCCTTCTCACTGGGACGTCCCATTTCGCGCCGGAAAAAATTGCCTGGGATTCTTCCCGAGGCATACGACATCTCCTGGTAATCCACGGTCAAGGGCAGGAAGTCGATGCCCTCCCGCTTCTCGTCCGTAGACACCGCAGTGGCCAGTACAATGGAATCTCCGAGTTTCACAATGGCGGAACCGCTGGCCTGTTTCGCAACTCGGCCGGTCTCAATGGAAAGGAGTTTTCCTTCCCCAAGGTCTATCTCTATACACTCAGGCATATGTCTTCCTCATAGGTGGTCGCCAAGAACTATTTGCGAATTCCCAGTTCCTGGATCAGGCCACGATATCTTTCGATATCCTTCCGTTTAATGTAATTCAGGAGTTTTCTTCTTTGTCCGACCAACTTCAGCAGGCCTCGCCGGGAATGATGATCCTTCTTGTGCACTTTGAAATGTTCGGTGAGATACTCAATCCGAGCACTCAGCAAAGCGATTTGGACCTCCGGAGAGCCCGTGTCTTGCTCGTGGAGCCTGAACTTGCCGATAACGCCTTTCTTCTGTTCAGCGTTGATAGCCAATTTTCCCCTCCCTCAACTTAAAGATACTTAAGATACTCTTAATATAGTTTACCGGTTAAAAACTCGCAATACGCGTATCCGCTCAACAGTTCCGCTGACATCATCATATACGGGAGCCATAATGGCTACCAGATCGTTCCCTTCCGAAACCGCCTTTAGAAATCGAGCCTCCCTGAATCCGGCCCAAGTTCGTTTCCCGAGTTCTTCAGGTAAAGGCTGTACTCCTTGACGGATCCTCCGGGCCCAATCCTCCCCTACCCGAACGGACGGTATCGCCGTCAGAGCATCATTCAGGGGTACAAGCAGAGAACCCTGCCGCCCCGCTTCAACCGCCTCGGCAAGTCCCTCCGAAGTCACCGCCCGATCCAGATCGAAACACCCGCAACTTAACCTTCTTAGCGCATTTAGATGCGCCCCGCAACCCAATAAACGCCCCCACTGGGAAGCTAAACTCCGGACATAGGTCCCGGCTGAACAGAACACTCTGAAGGCAACTTCAGGAGGTCGGAAATCCAAGACATCCAAGCGTTTGACTTCCACCCAACGAGGGGTTCCTTCCATCGGCTGTCCTTGGCGGGCCAGGCGGTAGAGACGCCGGCCCTTGACCTTGGCCGCAGAGTAGGAAGGGGGACGCTGGAGAAACGCGCCCACCAGTTTTCGGCTTTCTTCCAACACCCGATTCCGACTCACCATCCGTACATCGTGTGACGCAACCACCGTCCCGGTGTGGTCCAGGGTGTCCGTCTCAACGCCCAGCACCATGACGGCCTCATAGAACTTGTCCTCTGTCAGAAAGAAACGGCAGGCTTTGGTGGCCTCGTTCAATGCGACGGGAAGAACCCCCGATGCAAAGGGATCCAAAGTACCCGTATGGCCCGCCTTGGCGACCCCGAGCAGCCGTTTGACTCTGGACACGGCCTGTTGCGAACTGATGCCGGAAGGCTTATCCAGAATCAGAAAAGCTCCTTGATGGATCCGGAATTCAACTGGATTGGATTTGGGATCCATGATTCTCGAGCAGGTACTCGGCGATACCCGAAACAACCTGGTTCTTGTGATCCGTCACTCGGCCGTTCAGGCGGAATCCCGCCGCCTTTGCATGCCCGCCACCGGAAAACCTTCGGGCGATTTCAGCCGAATTGACCTCGCCCCAAGAACGAAGGCTCACCCCTGTCACGGTTCCGTCATCCACCTCTTTGAAAAGGACGGCCACTTCGACCCCGGGAATGCCTCGCACGTAATCGATGAATCCTTCCGTATCCTCTACTCCGGCCTCGGCCAAGAGAAAATCCTCACGGCGCAGCGCCATGACGCCGATTCGCCCGTCCAGAAAACGCTCCACGGAAGCCAACGCTTGGCTCAGGAGGCGGATCCGCCTGGTCGGCATGTACAGATAGATTCTCCGCGCCACCAAACCCGGATTCACGCCCAGTTCCACCAATTCGGCCGCTTGTGTGAGGGAATGACCGGAGGTGTTGTCATAGCGGAATGAACCCGTATCCGTGAGAATGCCCGTATACAAGTTGGTCGCGATGGCCTGATCCGGCGGCAGGGACATGAATTTGAACATATCGTAAAGGATGGATGCGGTGGCGCAGAAGGACGTTTCCACCAAATTGACCGTACCGAACTGTTCGTTATACAGATGATGGTCCACATTTACGATACGGGGGATCGCTTCCACACTTTCCGCCAGAGAGCCGATACGACTCAGCGAACCACAGTCCAGAATCACCGCCGTATCGAGGTTCCGCAGGGCAGGTGCATCCCCACGGACCTGGTCCGCCCCCGGAAGAAACCGAAGAAACTCCGGTACCGGGCTCTCCAGATACATATGCACGCGCTTGCCCATACCTGTGAGAGCCAAACCTATGGCCAATAGGGAACCTACGGCATCCCCATCCGGATTGACGTGGGATGTCACCATCACGCTTTGCGATTCCTTGATTGCCTCAATCGTCCGTTTCCAATCCACCTTTGATCTCTTTCAGAATCTCTTCGATCCGCTGTGCGCGATCCATGGAATCATCGTACTGGAAACGCAGTTCGGGAGTATATCTCAAATGGAGGTTCCGGCCGATTTCTCGACGGATCAGAGAACAGGCGCTCTGGAGTCCTTCGTCCACCCGCCGCCTGCTCTGCTCGCGCGTGGTATAAAAAACGGTGGCGTTACGCAGGTCATCGGACAGCTTGACCCCCGTCAAAGTAACCTGTTCCAAACGGGGATCCTTAATTCTTCGAAGCAAAAGGAAGGAAATCTCCCTGTGAATCAGGTCAGCCACCCGATCTGACCGTTTGAATCGCGGGCTCATATATGAATCATCTCGATCTCGGAGTCAAGCAATTCTCCTAAATGCATGGCTTCTATGTGATCCAGCACCTTATCCACGCATGAATTAACGAAGGCATGCTCATTCCCGACAATGCTGAACCCAAGGATAGCTCTCTGCCACACATCCTGCGAATCCAGCTCGGCGATGGAAACGTTGAATTTGCTCCGGACACGCTGCATCAAGCTCTTGACGACCTTTCGTTTCCCCTTAAGAGAATGGTTCTCGGCCAGCATTAGCTCAAATCTGCAAACGCCTACTATCATCACCTTACCCGTGGTAGAGGATCAGCCCAAAGTTCGCTTTATCTCCTCCACAATAAACGCCTCAATCGTATCTCCTACTTTCACATCGTTATAGTTTTGGATATTGATACCGCACTCGTACGCTTGAGACACCTCTCTTACATCTTCCTTGAATCGCTTAAGACCACCCACTTCGCCAGTATATACAACTACATTATCCCGCAAGACCCTAGCCTTTCCACCACGAACAATCTTACCGCTTTGCACATAACAACCTGCAATCGTACCAATTTTGCTTATGTTAAATACTTCACGCACTTCGGCTTGGCCGATGACCTTCTCTTCATAGATCGGTTCAAGAAGCCCGGCCATGGCATCCTTGATTTCATCCAACAATTCGTAGATCACATTGTAGAAGCGGATTTCCACATGTTCTTTCTCGGCCTGGACAATGGACTTGGGAGCCGGACGAACATTGAACCCGATAATGATCGCATTGGAAGCCGAAGCCAACATGACATCCGATTCCGTGATGGCCCCGGTACTCGAGTGAATCACGCGAACGCTCACTTCGGGGGTCTCCAACTTTTGGAGAGAAGCGATGATAGCTTCCAAAGAACCGTGCACATCCGCCTTCAACACGATATTCAGTTCCTTGGTCTCTCCCTGCTGAATCTGTTGGTACAGCTTCTCTAAGGTCATGGGACCACTTTGGGGGATCTCCTTTTGCCAGAGTTCTTCCTGGCGGTGCGTACTCACCTCCCGAGCCATTCTCTCATCTTCCAAGACAACGAAATCGTCCCCGGCATTGGGCACCTCCGAAAGACCCTGCACTTCTACGGGAGTGGCGGGATCCGCCTCCTTCAGGCTTCTTCCCTGGTCGTCCGTCATAGCCCGAACCCGACCCGATGCTTTCCCACATACGAAAGCATCTCCGACACGCAAGGTACCGGATTGCACCAGAACCGTGGCCACGGCGCCCCGGCCTTTATCCAGTTTGGCTTCTATGACGGTCCCTCTCGCCCTCACCGTAGGATCCGCCTTCAGCTCCATGAGTTCGGACTGAAGGAGAATATACTCCAGCAATTCCTTCACTCCCTGCCCCGTCTTTGCGGAAACCGGAACCAAAATCGTGTCTCCGCCCCAATCCTCAGCCAGGAGACCGTATTCTGCAAGTTCCCGCTTGACGCGCTCGGAGTCCGCACTCGGTTTGTCCATCTTGTTCACGGCTACAATGATTGGAACATTGCCGGCCCGCGCGTGATCGATGGCTTCCTTGGTCTGCTGTTTAACCCCGTCATCGGCGGCGACCACCAGAACGACGACATCCGTTACCAGCGCCCCCCGCGCGCGCATGGAGGTGAAGGCCTCATGTCCTGGGGTATCCAGGAAGACGAGTTCACCGTTCTCAAGGCTTACCTTGTAAGCGCCGATGTGTTGCGTGATACCACCCGCTTCCCCCGTCGTAACATCCGTGTGACGAATGTAATCCAGCAGAGATGTCTTCCCATGGTCCACATGTCCCATTACGGTGATTACGGGCGGTCTCGGGGATAGATTCTCTTCCACGATCTTCTGAGGCATTAATTGGTCCTCGATACGGGCCTCCCGAGTCACCTCAAAACCCAAGTCCGCCGCGACCAGCGTCGCCGTTTCGTAATCAATGGGCTGGGTTATATTAACCATTACCCCCATGCTCATAAGCTTCTTCATCAGGTCCACCGCCTTGAGGCCTATCTTCTTGGCAAGGTCCCCGACGGTAATGGTATCAAGCATCACAACCCTTCGTTTGATGGCCCTGGGAAGAGTAATGGCCGTTTTCTGGTGCTTGCGGGGAGACGCCTTCTGCTTTTTGCCTCCGGATAGCGTATAGTCCCGGCCGTACAGATCCTCTCTCTCCAGGATTTCCTTTCTCTTGGGCAGCTTGACCGACCGGACGTCGGCAGCGGAATCCGCCTTCTGCCCAATCTTGGCCCTTCGTTTAACCGAAACTTTTTCCTCCACAGGGAGCGATTCAACCGGCGTTTCTCTCTCTTCCTTGGAGCCGCCTTTGCGCAGCCCCTTGACCTTGGCAATTACGGGGGGTTCTTCAGGAACAGGGGGTTCTTCAATTGCTTCCACCATAAGTTCGCGCTCGGGCATCCGAATAATCCGCGCAGGGGCATCCTTACGCTTTCTCTTCGCCTTTTTAGGCTTGGTCTTCCCCGCTGATTCTTCCTCCGTCACCTGAACAGCCTTCGCGGCTTGCTCCTGCGGTTCGCCCCCCTCCTCGGCCTCCCCAACGGGTTCCAAAGACGGAAGTTCCCTTTCGGCTAAGGTTTCTGTGCCTTCCCGTTCGGCCACGGCCGCAGTTCCCGACTCCATAACAGGCGGCTCCTCGATGGCAGGAACCTCGGCATCCGTCGGTCCGGCAACGTCCTCCAATGTCGTCTCCTCAGGCACGGCTTCCAATGGGAATTCCATGCCTTCCGGTCCAGCCCCGTCATCCCGGCTGGTCTCTATGGCCGACAGTTCCCCGAAAGGCTCATCCTCTTCACCGGCCGTTTCCACTTCCGGCTCCGAGAGTGAAGGCGCCTCGGATTCTCCTGCCTCCTCGCTTATCGTGGGTTCAACCCGTTCTTTCATCTCGGTGAGTTCGGCGGGTTGCATACTCTCAAGAGGGGATTCTATCTCACTTTCAGGGGAGACCAATTCCTCCGGCTTGGTGAGCCCAACTTCATCCTCCACAGGCACGTCCATACTCTTCCTGCGCCTTCGGATCACACGGGCAGCCACGCGCTTCTCTTCAACGACCGGGGCGGCGCTGTCACTGAATTCCTGTCGCACACGCTCCACATCCTTATCTTCAAGGGCACTCATGTGATTGGACACATCAATGCCTGCGGCAATAAGTCTGTCCAGGAATTCCTTGCTGTCCATGCCAAATTCCTTGGCAAGTTCATACACTCTGGTCTTCGGCATCAAAAAAACCCCCTCGGTGCAACTTCGAAACTAAATCCGAACTATTCAGTCTCACTCTCAAACTTCTTTCAAATCCGCGCATGTGGATGGCCCGATCCAAACAAGACCGCCGGCGACACACATAGGCTCCTCTGCCTTTCATGCGCTTACGCCGGTCCCATACCAGCCCATCAAAGGACGAAAACACAAACCTCTCGAGCAGCTGTTTCTCGAGACGGCTTCTGCACCCCAGACAAGTCCGAATGGGAGAATAGCCTCTACTGACCATCGGGGCCCTTATCCTCCCTTTGGGGCTCAACCTGAGGAATCGTTTCTTCCGTCAGGTTTGGTTCGCCCAGCTCATCAACCCGGTTTCCGGCATTCACGTCCTCAGTTACGGCGGGATCCTCTCCGGTCGGAGACACGGCCTCCGCCAACAACAGCGAACGAGCGGACTCCAGGATCTTCTCAGCCTTCTCCTCACTCAAACCGGGCAGTTGAGCCAACTCCGCCAACGAACTTCGGGCGACGTCCTCGGCAGAAGAAAAGCCATGTTTCAACAGAATCTCGGCCGTTCCATCTCCAAGGCCCTCCAAACGAAGCAGAGACTCAAAGCCTTCACGAAGGATCTTGGAGTATCGGCTTTCGCTGGTGACATCGATCCTCCATCCACTCAATTTGGAGGCCAGCCGCACATTCTGTCCCCGTTTGCCTATGGCCAACGACAGCTGATCATCCGGCACGATGACTTCCATCAAACGATTTCCTTCGTCAACGATGACCCGAGTGATTTCGGCCGGCGCCAGCGCGTTACAAATGAAGCGGGCAGGGTCCGGACTCCACGGCACGATATCGATCTTCTCCCCTCGAAGCTCCTGAACCACCGCCTGAACCCTGGATCCCTTCACCCCCACGCATGCTCCCACCGGATCGATATCACTGTCGTTGGTCGCCACCGCCACCTTCGAACGACTCCCCGGTTCCCGGGCCACATGCATGATCTGAACAATTCCTTCGGCCACTTCGGGCACTTCGATCTCAAAGAGAGACCGCAGGAAGTCCGGGTGGGTTCGCGATAATATGATCTGAGGCCCTCGGCCATCACGATCCACATCCAAGACATAGGCGCGGATACGATCTCCCTGCCGGTAGGTTTCCCGAGGAATCTGTTCATGGTACGGAAGCAACGCTTCAGCTCGACCCAGATTGATGACGATACCCGCCCGATCGAATCGCTGAACTATGCCGTTGATCACTTCCCGTTTCCGGTCCTTGAAATCCTCAAAAACTATTTCGCGCTCTGCATCCTTCATCCGCTGAATGATCACTTGCTTCGCGGACTGCGCTGCAATTCGACCAAAATCGGCCATTTCCCGCTTGGTTCCCAGAGAGTCTCCCAACTCGCATTCCGGATCCAGTTTGCGACCTTCCTCAAGGGATATCTCCATATCCGGGTTCGCCACTTCTTCCACGACTTCCCGGAACTGAAACACCTCGATCTCGCCCAGTTCGTCATTGAAAGCCACCTCAAGATCGTAACGACTGCCGAACCGCTTCCGAGCGGCGGAACGAATAGCCTCCTCCAGCGTGTTGATCAGGATCTTCCGATCAATTCCCTTATCCCGGCTGATCTGGTCGATGGTTTTGATTAAGTCCGTCATCATGGCGAAGACGCCCCTCTCCTTTTCATAGCTCGACGAAAAGCATAGCCTTGGCTACTTGGTCCAAGGAAATCGCAATGAGTCCGCTACCGCAGTCCAGCTTCAGCGTGCTCCCGTCAAACTCTACAAGGGTTCCGATGAATTCCCCCTCTCCTTTTTGAGGCTGCCTTTTCAATACCCGGATCTTCCGGCCCAAAGCCCACCTGAAATCCCGGTCATGTTTGAGTGCTCGATCCAGCCCCGGGGAAGATACCTCCAGCGTATATGCATGGGGGATCAGTTCCTTCGCTTCGATCAGGTCTCCGGTCCGCCTGCTGAGCCACGCACAATCGTCCACCGTGATGCCTCCCTCCCGGTCGGCCACCACGCGAAGCACCCAACCTATGGGCTCCCTTCGGAAAGTGATATCCACCAGGAAAAATCCCTCGATTTGCACAACGGGTTCCAGAAGTTCCAGAACACGAGCACGCACCTCCTCATTCCTGCTCTCAGAAGCCATAACCCGGCCCTATAACAAAAAAAAGCGGGTAAAATACCCACTTCGAGTTAGAAGGAAATTCCCTGATTTTAGGTCACCTACTAATCGAAGCATCCACGACGGCAGCACGCTCAGGATGCACCCGGATGGCCGGGCAAAACTTGGAGCGGGCAACGGGATTCGAACCCGCGACACCGAGCTTGGGAAGCTCGTACTCTACCAACTGAGCTATACCCGCCTCCCGCCTTAATAACAACTGCGAGGGCGAAAGTCAATATTTTTTATATCCAAGCACTTACGCCGCAATAGCCCTTCCCCCTACGTCGCCGTGTGACCTTTCGGGCAACCGAGTATTACCTCGTTTCCCCCCGGAAACGCACAGGAATTCCTCTCCGATTGATCCCCGCCGTCCCGACTCGTCGTTCACTGCTGACCATCCCGGATCTGGGCCAGGCGGAGACGCGCAAAAGAGTCTCCTGCATCCCGGTACCCCTCATCGATCTGGATAACCCGCTCATAGTGTTCCAACGCTTCTTCGGGCAACCCGAGAGCCTCGTAAAGCTTCGCCAACTGATAAAGGATGGACAGATCTCCCGATTTCAGTTTTTGGGCCGCCTCGAACTGCTCGAGCGCAAAAGGCAGATTCTGCTCCCGCAAATAAACGGTGCCCAGATATTCTCGCAGTTTCGGCTCCGTGGGCAACGCCTGAATGCCTTCCTGCAAGAAGACCTTCAGATCTTCGCCTTTTCGATCCCTGAGCTGTGCGTACAGGTACTCATACAGAGAAGAATCTCTGGGATCGTTTTCGAGTTGCCTTTCCGCCGCTTCCACGGCCTGATCCGTCCTTCCCGTCAACCTGTAAATGCGGAACAGGTACCGATACGCCTCGGCGTCTTCCGGGTCCAAGGCCAGCACACGTTTAAACGCATTCTCACTCTTGATGAAATCTCTGCGATGAAAATACAGAGAACCCAGTTTGAGCAAGGGCTCCTTGTTCATAGGATCCAGCTTCACGATGGCCGAGTACACCCCCATCAACTCGTGAAACCGGTTCTCGTGCTCGTAGGCCCGGGCCAGACTCACTTGCCTCGACAGGTCCTTCGGATTCTCCTTCGCCATGCGCTCCAGATAAGGCAACAGCCGGGCGTAATCCTTCTTCTTTTCGAGCTGGGCCACCAAGAGCAATACGGAGTCCAGATCGTCGGGCTGCAAGGATACGGCTTTTTCCAGGGACTCGATGGACTTGTCCGTTTCACCCAATCTCTGGTACAGTTCGCCCAAATTGAAATGCACATTCGGGTCCGATTCGTCCAGACGGCCCGCCTCCTCGAACGCCTTGACGGCCCGCGTCAACTCACCTTTCACAAAATAGAGATATCCGACCTTTTTCAGGACCGCCGCTCTTTCAATACCTCTCAGATCTCCGACCACCCGCTCATAGTAGGAGATGGTTCGATCCATATCTCCGGCCTTTTCATAAGTCTGAGCGGCCAGGATCACGTGCTCCACCGAAGGATCCTTACTGATGAGTCGGTCGTATACGCCGGCCAAGTCCCGGATGCGCCCTTTCTGGCGGTACAGACGCTCCAGCTTGATCAACCAGAGGGTGTCGGGACTCGCGGCATATACGCGTTCATATTCCCGTATAGCTTTATCCGCCAAACCCATTTGATCGTAAAGCTCGGCCAACTGAGTCCGGATATCCGTCGATTCGGGAGAAAGAACCAGTTCATTTTCAAGAAACTCGGCCTTTCTCGCAGGATCCTCCACAATCAAAGCTCTGGCGGCCCAATAGTTTCGACTTGCCTGGACCTGCAGCCGTACTTCCCCCACGGGTTCACCACGGTACAGGATCTGGATGGTCTTCGGCACATCCAGAACATCCGGTTGATGTCCCAAAGCCTCGTCCACGCGGGTCCCGTTCAGCAACGCATCCCGGTAAATGCCTTCGGATCGAAAATCCAGGCCCCACTCGAACATGACATTGGTGTTGATCTTCTGCAATCGAATGGTATCCGAAGTCATAATCTCCAGCACCTCGTCCGGCCCCACAGGACGGAGTTCCCCATTCACCTCGAATACAATCGTTCGGAGGGAGACATGATTGACTCGGTTCCAGGGATGGAGACCGTAGAGGTACACACCCGCAACGGCCATAGTCAGCAACGTCAAGATCGTCAGGCCTACTGCCGCCCGAACCTTCCGTTTCCGGGATTTGAGTTTATCGACCACCCAACTCTCCTGAGTCCGGCGAACGCCGCCGGCGTGGAGTTTAGGATTGCTTCCAGGTCCTCCGTGTTTCCTGTATTGCATAATCGGCGGCCCATCCCCCAAGACATGAATACCAACAATGATACGCGGCGGCCCCTATCTCCTGTTCATTCAGTTTACAGGATCCTCCGCGAAAAACAAACTCCTACCTGAAAGGCGCTTGCCTGAAAGACATCCCCGCGCGGTCCGGGAGTCGCTCCTGCACGGCGTGGGATGGTTTTCCCCGGACGAACCGGCTTCGTTGGGGGCTTTGATTTCGTCTTCCAGACAGATGCATCAATCGGAGGACCCCTCGGTGCTCTTGCACCCACTCCGCTCCACGGAAGCAATCCTACGGAAGCACCAGTCTCCGAAAAAGTTTACACCAATCCGGCAAACAGCATCCTCCCACCGCCGGTGCTTTTGTTTCTCCCCCTTTGTCTTCGACCCGCAGCATCCATGCAGTTGCCGGAAAGTAACCGGCGATCCGGCATTTCATCCACCTTCCTTGCAACTTCGGACGGGGAACATTATAGTGTCCACCTGATGATATCATACCCGCAGCCGTTTGTTTAGCAACAGGCCGGCAGGATTGATTTCGAGTCTTGCCTGCGAAAGAATCCGGTTCGGAGTGCGCTGAATGAAAGACCGTCTTGTGGAGGTGTTGATCTGCCCTTTGTGCGTCCCCGATGAACATCGGCTCAGGCTGAGCACCGAGGAAAGGGAAGGGAAGGAAGTCCTTCAAGGAACCCTCCAATGCCCCGCATGCGGTATACGGTTCGCCATCCGAGAAGGAGTGGCCCGACTTATTCCGGAATCCCCAACCCCACCGGGCGGTTTGCCGGACAGGTATGAAACTCCTGCACTGCTGGCGGTTTATCTATGGGGACATTATGCGGACCTGTTGGAGCCGGAGTCACGGCCGTCCGTTTACACCCGATGGTGTCGGCTTCTCGATGGTGGGTCCGGACATGGACTTGATACGGGCTGCTCCGTGGGACGTTTTACATTCGAACTCGCATCCAAGTGCAACATGGCCATCGGCTTGGATTATTCGGAAAGATTCATCCGAGCCGCCAGAACCCTGCTCTTGGAAGGTGGTCTGACCTTCGAACTCCCCATGGAAGGGCATCTGACGGAGACACGAACCATTCGGGCTCCCGATGCATGGGACAGATCCCGAGTCGAGTTTATCGTAGCGGATGCTCATACCCTGCCGTTTCCTTCCGACTTTTTCGGTATCACCGCATCCTTGAACCTCGCGGACAAGCTACGGCATCCCATGGTTCACCTGGAAGAGCTGAATCGTGTTTCCAGGAAGAAAGGCTCCCAGTTCCTGTTTTCCGATCCGTTTTCCTGGTCTTCTGAAACGGCCTCCGAGGACGACTGGCTGGGAGGCAAATGGAAGGGCGCGTACTCGGGAAGAGGGAGCACCAACGTACAACGGATCGTTTCCGGAGCGGACGGGGTTCTGAATCCTGGATGGACCATTACCGGACATGGTTACGAATGGTGGAAACTTCGTACTCATGAAAACCATTATGAATCGATTCGGAGTTGGTTTCTGAAGGCGGAGCGTTGACATGAGCGTCCCCAAAATCTCCGTTCCCGTGATTGACGGGCATGTGGACCTTGTTTACGACTTGATGCGGAGAGGTTCGGATGCGCCCTTCGAGCAGGTGAGGGAAGGCGCCGTTACTTTGGCCGGTACCGGAAAGGCAGGAATTCGAGTCTTGGTTATTGCACTGTTCTGCCCCGATCACTGCAACGGCCCGGCCTCGTCCGGATCGTATCTGAACGGCCTCCTGCAATGGTCTAAGCGCCACCTCGAAATCCTCACCCCCATCCATGAAGTCTCCACGCTGAAATCGTGCTTTTCGGGGCAAGAAGCCTTGGGCAGGATTTCACTCTTGGAGAATTCCGATGCCCTTCTGGACTGCGGGGTGGATGTACTCAGAAAATGGGGCATCCCTGTGGTGGGACTCACTCACGCGGGTGGAAACCGAATCGGAGACGGCAATGCTGTTGCCCATCCCACCGGCTTCACGAAGGAGGGACGTCTCCTGCTCTCGGAACTCCAGGACGGGGGGTTCGCGGTGGACACAGCCCATCTGTCGGATCCTTGTCTCGACGAACTGTTGGACCGTTATGAAGGACCCGTCTGTTCCAGCCATACGGGCTTCAAACGGTTCTGCCCTAAACCGAGGAATCTTTCGAACCAACATATCCGGAGTTTGGTGCGCCGTGGGGGAGTGGTGGGTCTGACCGTAAATCCCGAAATGCTGTCCCCGGACGGGGTCTCTTCCATTCAGGAGGTGTTTCGGCAATTGGATTGGTTTGTCGAAACGTACGGATACGAATCCCTGGCTCTGGGTTCCGACTTCGGTGGATTCGACCATCCCGCGCATGGGCTGGAAGATGTGTCCAAACTCGTGGATCTGGCCTGCCGGATGGAAACCCAAGGGTATCCCGAACCGGCCGTCCGGAGTATCATGGGAGAGAACTGGTATGCCTTCTACAGCCGGCTGCTGGCATCGCGCAACTCTTTGCGGAGTTGATCCGCGCACAGACCCCACCCGCCGGCGAATTGCGAGTTCCTTGCCGGCCTTTCGCCAAAAAGCGTTGCCGCTAAGCCCCCAAGAGGGAATACTCTGGAACACACGGAAATCCTGAGAAATGAGCCTCACATGCGCTACGGCGGACACCGAAGAACAAGGCCCCATCATCCGGGTGGGGCCGCGGATCGAGGTTTCCGCGGGTCCGATAAAGGGCCGCCAGGCTGTGAGCTTGACACTGGCTTGTCTGAGACATAGACAGTAGATATGAACGGCGACCCACAACAGATTCCGGATTCGCTTGTTGGCGGGTGTCGGGCGCTCCAAAAACGGCATGTGAAGTGGCTGCCGTTAAGAGGGTATTGTAATGTTTAGTTTCATACTGAACATTTTTTCCCAAGCGTGGGGATTGTTGCTGGATGCTTCGGTGTACATGATCTTCGGCATCGTGATGGGCGGGTTGTTGAAGGTATTCCTGAATCCGGGAAGCGTGGCGCGTCACTTGGGGGAAAGCCGGTTTGCTTCCGTATTCAAGGCGGCTCTTCTCGGCGTGCCCGTTCCTCTGTGCTCGTGCGGAGTGTTGCCGGCCGCCGCTTCCTTGAAGCGTCAGGGCGCCAATAACGGCGCCTTGACGGCTTTTTTGATTTCCACCCCGGAATCTGGGGTGGATTCCATCGCCATAACGTACGCCCTCATGGACCCTGTCATGACGGCGGCCAGGCCCGTATCGGCCTTCGCTACCGCAGTCACCGCCGGCGTAGTGGAAAACGTTCTGTCCTCCCCGGATCACGATCGGCGTTTGGCGCCCGATCTGAGTTGTCCGGTGGACAATTGTTGCCCGGGCATCGAATGCCCCCCTGAAATTCATTCAAGACATCATACGCTGCCCGACAAGCTGCGTGCGGGAATGAAGTTCGCATTCGGAGAAGTATGGTCGGACTTGGCTCCCTGGTTTCTTGTGGGATTGCTCCTTGCGGGGCTGATCACAACCCTGTTGCCCCCCGATCTGATCGGACGGCGTCTGGGCGGAGGATTGCCGGCCATGCTGGTGATGCTCGCCGTAGGAATTCCCTTGTACATATGCGCTACTGCGTCCACTCCCATCGCCGCCGCATTGGTTCTTAAAGGTTTGAGTCCCGGCGCCGCCCTGGTTTTTCTCCTGGTGGGACCAGCCACGAACATCACGTCATTGACCATGCTCATTCGCATTCTGGGTAAACGGGCCACGGCGGTGTACCTCATATCGCTGTCGGTTTGCGCCGTGGCTTTCGGACTGGTCTTGGATCTGGTATACCGGGGATTGGGTTTGTCGGCCCAGGTCCTGGCGGGGCAGGCCGGCGAATGGATCCCTGGATGGATTGAATTGAGCGCGGGAATGTTCCTCCTGGCCATTTCCATTCGCCCCGTCTGGCGAAAGCTGGTTCCGAGCCGGGGACATGCCGACCATTCCGATCACTCCGATGCCTGCTGCACAGGACGGCACTCTCCGGAGATTGGAGGGCGGGAGACAGCGCATTCCACCTGCACCACGAAATCGAGTGGAGGCTGCTCACAAAGATCTATATGACTCTTCGATGGGTCGCCGGCATCCGGAAAAGAGGGATTCTCGGTCGGCTCTCGCCTGCTGTTGCAGGGAACACTCCAGGGACCGGGTATTCAAAAGGACGCCGCGGCAGACGGGCCATGTTCCCGGAGCACAAGGACGCTGCCAGGAAAGCCCGCGGCGATCCGCAGACGTAAGCCCCCGCACTCGGACGGACAATCCACGTCCGGAAAGGAAGTGTTTCCATGATAAATCCGGTGTTTTCCGTTCGGCCGGCGAGCACACGAAAGAAATTTCGGCGCAATTCGCATCCCGGGACTTCCCACGCAATCTTCCGCCGAGGGATTCGGTTGATGCTTTTCCTCACGGTTGCCGGATTGGCGGGTTTTCTCCCTATTCTCGTTAAGGCCGAGGAACCGCGACTGAAAGTGGCCACGGTTAAGTTTGCCGTTCAGGGAAGACTCGACATCCCAGACGCGGGTTCCATAGTGGCCAACTGGCTGACCGCGGCATTGGTTCAGAGAGGGGTATATGACGTGAAGGAGAGACTGTCCCTGGATCAGATACTGGCGGAGCAAACCATTGGACAAACCGGTTTGATCGACGCGGAAACCGCTGCACGGGTTGGGCGCCTGTATGGCGTTAAGGCCATCATAACCGGCAGCGTCACCCGCCTGGATCCTTCTCTCCCGATCTATGTTTCTGTCCGTATGATCGATACGGAGACCGGGACCATCCTGAAATATCTTCAGGCGACTTCAGAAAACTTGCGGAACCTTGAACCCACGGTTCGAGGACTCGCCGATCAGCTTGCCGCCGATACCCGACCACCGGGTGTCGTTCCCCCGACCCCGTTGGTTTCTCCCCCTTCCCACGCGGAGGAAAGTGTTGCCGAGGCTCAGGACCGAAAGTCCTGGTCCCTGAGGGACCTGTTTCGTCCCCAGCCGGCCCCGGACCCGGAGCCCGCTCCGTCCCTGCGGGAAACAGAACCCGTTGTTTCCGATCCCATCGCAGAATCCCTTCATACCGGAGTCCTGCTGGTGACATCGAGTCCGTCGGACGCTCGGGTTTACGTAATGGACCGGTCCAAGAGATGGCTTGCACCCTATGGAGATCACCCGGATTGGCTTCTGCTGGGTTCTACCCCGTACCATAATCCCTCCATGCCGGTCGGCAACTATTGGATTCGGGTAGCCTTGGGAAACAAGCAGGACATTCATGCCGTCCGAATCGAACCGGGTAAGACCGTGCAGAAACGGATCAGTTTTCAACGCATCGGTGAAGGGGGATTGGGAGACGTCGGAGGCCCCTGACCCCTCGGCGAAGAACGCAGTTCCCCAACAAGGTGAAATGCGATGACCTGCGAAATACCCGAATTCCGAACAATAGCGGATAGATAGGTTCCGACCCGCCGTCCCTGTGGCCCTGTCTGGTCATACCAGGACACAAACGGGTACCATGCGCAGACGGAAAAGGTTCGGTTTACAGGAGGAATTGTTGGAGCGGAACGGTATCATCCATCCGCCGCCCCCCAGTAGGGATCCATTGGAAGCATTGAGTCTCCCCATTCGCGCCTCGGACACCCGCAGTGCGGTGTGCTTTTCCACAGGCTTTGCCTTCCGGGGCGTATTCGGCCTAATCTTTCAAACGTGAAATAGGTTCAGTATGTTTCAAGATAAGCCGTTGGGGCGGCGCAGCGTCCCGTGCTCCCTTCCACCCGAACTAAGCCGGATCGTTCAGGATCCCCTAATTCACGTGATGAAGCGCTTTTCGAAGACCGTTTTCAGGGGTTTTTCATGACAGCGACAAACTGCTCCAAACGTGCGGGAAGCGGCTTTAAGCCCGGATCCCTTCTTGCTCCGATGTTCCAATATACTTACGGGATATTCCATTACACCGCCTGCTCAAGCCAACGCCTCTTGGTAAGAAATCCGTTCATTCTCCCACTGTTATTGCTCTTTTTGTTTCCGGCCTTTGGAACTTATTCCCATGCGGATTTAGACTTCTCCAACGCTCTGAGCGTCTTTCAGAAACAACATGATACATGGGAGGCTTTGGACGCCGCGGATATTGACGGGGATGGGGACATGGACCTGGTATCCGGAACGGCTTGGGGGCATCTTTACTGGCACAGGAATCTTCATTCAGACGGCTCCAAATGGGAAACATTCGAGATTCATGCGGGTGTAGGACGAATCACCCAGGTGAAGATCGCGGACATGGACGGGGACGGGCATCCGGATATCTTGATAGCGGCCCCGGAAGACGAAATCATTTCCTGGTTTCGAAACAAGGGACAAGGGGTTTCCTGGGAACGTGTTTTCGTCGCTGAAACAGGAGGAAAGGCTCTGGCCGTGTTCGTCGTCGATATGGACGGCGACGGCGATTTGGACATTCTGGCGTCTTCGGCGGCCGACAATTCACTGGTCTGGTATGAGAAGCTGAACACCTCGCTTCTCTCATACGAGCGCCACGTCATCCACACGTTCCCTTCGCCGGCGGACAGCCTGCATGCCGCAGACATGGACGGAAACGGCCAAGTGGACGTCATCGCCGCCGCCTATGACGATGATCAAATCGCCTGGTTCAAGAACGTGGACGGGAAAGGACGATCCTGGCGCTTCCATCCGGTGGACTCTACAGGGGCCCGCGGAGGACCCAAAAGCATCCTTGCGGCGGACATGAACGGGAGTGGGAAAACGGATATCGTTGCAGCCCTCTTCAAAGAGAACAAAATGGTCTGGTATGAACATCCGGAGGAAGCGGGCGCACCATGGAAAACCCATGTCGTAGCCTCCGGAGCGGCCGGCCGGGGACCGAAGTTCATTCATGTGGGTGATCTCGACAACGATGGGGATCCGGATATCCTCTCCGCTAATTGGTCCAGCGACGACATCTGGTGGCATGAAAACGTTTCGGGCGATGCCGCTGTGTGGAGAAACCATATAGTCTACGACGGTGGAAGCGCACAGGGAGCCGCCTGCGTGCTTATGGCGGATTTGAACGGCAACGGAGTCCGAGACATTATTGCAGCTCATGAATGGGCTTGGGGGTTTTCGCCGATTCACTGGTTTGAAAATCGTACTCCCCGATCCGATTTGAAGTTGGCCAAGACGGTTTCCAAAGATCCCGTGATTGCAGGTGGTTCCGAGGCCGTTCAGTACGAGCTGACAATCTACAATGCCGGTCCGGCGGCTGCGGATCAGGTCATCGTTAAGACGGAGTTTTCCAAAGGAACTGAACAACCCGAATTCTCCCTTGAAGGTGAGAGCCGTTGGCTTTCCTGGAAGTCGGAACTCGACATCGGAACGTTGTCCCAGGGGGAATCCCGCCGGATTCGGCTGCGTGCCCGCGTTCTCGCTTCGGCCTTGGGCCCCATCTCGGCACGGACCCGGGTTTTCCCCACGGGAAGTATTGATCCCGATCCCTCCAGTAATTCCGTTCGAACCGAAACCGGCGTGCAAGCCGTGGCCGACTTAAGAATCGCTCGATTCGACTATCCGGGCGCGGCGACCGCCGGAGAACTGCTTGATTATCACATAGCCGTCCACAATACCGGGCCTTCCGACGCTCCCGAACTGACACTAGACCAGAAGCTTCCTTCCGAATTCCGAAAACCCGAAATTTCGTTGGACGGGGGCAAGACCTGGAGTTCCTGGCCGGGAACGATGAACTTGGGTACTCTGGCCGCCGGGCAATCCAAAGAGGTGGCAATTCGGGCCCGCCTGGCTTCATCGGCAAGGGGTCGAGTCTCGAGCCAGGCCCGCGTGCACTCGCGAGCCGTGGATCCGATTCCCGCCGACAACATCAGCAAGATGTTCCAAGTTCCAATCCGGAACCTGGCGCACCTGGCCGTACACGTACCTTCCACCGTTCCTCATGCGGTGGCGGGAACGGAGATCACGTGCGCCGTAGTGGTGGAAAATCGAGGCCCCTCGGATGCGCAGAAGGTCTCCGTGACGATTCAAACGGAACCCGACATCGGGAATCCCAGAATCTCTCTGGATGGGGGCCGCTCCTGGAAACCATGGAAACCGCCTTTCGAATTCGCTTCCTTGCCCGCGGATTCCGCGGAAAACATCCTGTTTCAGGGCCGATTGTCCTCCGACGCCAAGGGATCTCTTGAAATCACGGTGCAGGCGGAGAGCCGGACGGAGGATACATCGAAAGGAGAAAACCGCGCCTCATCAATTATCCCCTTGGTATCTGAATCCGATCTGACCCTGTTGTTTGAGGAGTCCGAACCTTCGGTGGTAGCCGGAAAATCCATGGCGCACACCCTGACCGTATCCAACGCGGGGCCTTCCGATGCCGCCGAGACGCTTTTGTTCCCCCTGCTTTCCCCGGAACTTCGGGCCGTGGAGGTATCCGTTGACGGCGGGAAGACCTGGATACCGGCGGTCGATTCCATTCCGCTGGGCGCCATCCCTTCTCAAAGCCGGATCCAGGCCCTGCTACGGGGAAATGTAGCGAGTTCCGCCACAGGGGAACTGGTGGTTGAAGCCCGCGTCGCTTCTGCGAGCGAGGACCCGGATCCTGGAAACAACCGGGCGGTTCGATCCGTGAAGATCGATGTTCTATCGGACTTGAAAATGACCCTGGAAAGCGAGTCCGACCCCGTTAAGGCCGGAGGAACCTTATCATACCGGTTGCACACTTCGAACCGCGGTCCTTCCGACGCCCCGGACGTCCTGCTGGAAATGCAGATTCCCGAGACACTCAAGAATCCCGAATATTCTTTGGACGACGGGCGAACATGGCTCCCGTGGAAGGTACCGGTACATCTGGAAATGCTGCGGGCCGGCGCCGAACAGGAGGTTCGATTCAGAGGTGTGGTGAAGCCCTCCGCCGCGGGAGTGCTATCCGCCGCGGGCAGGGTCTCTTCGAACGCACTTGACCCGGACCCTTCCAACAACGAATCCGCCGTAATCCAGGTTCAGGTAAAGGCTGTGGCGGACTTGGCCATCGGAAAAACGGATGACCCGAACCCGGTTATAGCCGGGGAAATCCTGACCTACCACTTAACGGTAACCAATGCGGGACCGTCGGATGCCGCGGGAGTGGTGCTTAAAGACCACCCACCCTCCGAAGTGGAACACCCGCAGGTTTCGCTGGACGGAGGAAGAGACTGGAAAGCTTGGGAAGGTTCGCTCCATCTCGGAACCGTACCGGCTGGAGAGAAGACCCACGTCCTCCTCCGCGGAAAAGTGAGCAGCCATGCGTCCGGGATCATCACGAACACGGCGGGCGTGGATTCCGAATCCAGCGATCCGAATCGATCCGACAACATTTCGGGAATCACGGCCACTACGGTGGATACCAGGAGCGATCTTTCCCTGACCCTGTCTCGTTCCCCGGACTTGGTGCGGGCGGGTGAACAGCTCACGTATACCGTCCGGGTTTACAATGCGGGGCCTTCCGACGCCGCGGCCGTGATCATCCGAGACCTGGCTCCCGCTCCACTGGAAAGACCCAAGTTTTCCGTGGATGAAGGATCCACGTGGCAGGACTGGACGGGAACGGCGGAGATGGGTCACATCAGCGCCGGGCGTTCCAAACAGGTGTGGATCCTGGGCAAAGTGGCGGCCGCTTATTCCGGGATCCTTGTGAACCAAGCGTTTGTCGAATCCGGGACCCATGACCCGGATACCAGGAACAATCGAAGCGAAGAACTTCGCACCCCTGTGAAGGCGGCGGCGGATCTTCAAGCCGCTTTTCGGGAGCAACCCGAATCTCCGGTTGCGGGAACGCCGTTGTCTTTGGAAATGTCCGTTGTAAACCACGGGCCTTCAGACGCCGAAGATGTGGTCCTTCGTCTGTCCCCCCCTCCGGATCTCAGAGATACCAAGTACTCTTTGGACGACACGGGCGTTTTTCTCGAGTGGAAGGAAACCATTCCTTTGGGAGACCTTCAGGCCAGGCAATCCCGGACCGTTCATTTGTACGGTGATGTGGACGCCTCCGCCACTGAATCCCTGCGCTTCCGGGCTCGGGTTGAGTCGCCCACCGACGATCCGGATACCGAAAACAACACGGCCGCTTTGAACCTGGATGTCCGGGTCCAGGCGGATCTCACGCTCACACTGGAAGCCGCCGAGAAGGAACCTACGGCGGGAACCCAACTCCTGTACGAACTTCGAGCACACAACGGGGGACCCTCCGACGCGGACACGGTCCGATTATCGGGGGAACTTCCGGGAATGCTGCTTCACCCTGAATTTTCCCGCGACGGTGGAAAAACGTGGAGACCCTGGCCCGGCAATCTCACTTTGGTGAACCTCCCCGCAAACCGAAGCCAACCCTTTCATGTCCGAGGCTCCCTGTCATCCTCAGCCCGAGGTGACTTTGCAGCGCAATTCGAACTGTTTTCATCCGTGACGGAAGACCCTCAAACCCGGAACAACATCATCCGGATCACGTCTCCCATACAGTTACGGGCCAACCTCATCATCGAGGCGAAAGGGCTTCCCAAGAGCATCGAAGCAGGCATGATCCTGGAATACGCGGCCCACGTGTCCAATGCCGGGCCTTCCGATGCCGTTCAGGTTTCGCTTGAACATTTCCATCCGGAAGATATCTCCGACCCGGAATATTCGGAAGACCGTGGAGTCAATTGGAAACCCTGGGAAGGCTTCCTTCGCTGGGACATCTTGCCGGCGAATCGCTCGATGGAGTTACGCTTCCGAGGTACGGTGGCTGCTTCGGCTGATGGGGCCCTTGACTTGCGTATCAGGGTGAACTCGGAAACCCTGGACGCCAAGCCGGCCGACAGCCAGAAGGAACGACGGATTCTCGTACAGCCAAAAGCGGATCTGGTGATTTCCAAAATTGAGTTCGAGGAATCCGTGACAGCCGGGGGCGTTCTTGAAGGACGCTTCACCTTGCATAACGCCGGACCTTCCGACGCTTCCGATATTCAGCTCTCAGGAATCTTTTCCGAAGGCATCCTGGATCCCAAGTTCATTATGGGGATCGAAGAAACACCGAGCGAGTCGCTCGCATGGTCCCCCCTTCAATTGGGTCCCATGAAAGCGGGTTCCACCAAACACGTCCAAGTGGTCGGCCGTGCGGCTCCCTCCGCCCGCGACCGACTGGACCTTGTTTTCAAGGTTCGATCATCCACCGAGGATCCCGTCGCAGGCAACAACGAAGCCTCAACGACGCTGTCCCTGGTGCTCGAATCGGACCTCCGTTTGGAACTGACTTCCCTCAGCGATCCCGCAATTGCCGGCGACTACGTGGAATACCGCGCGACGGTTTACAACGACGGGCCTTCCGACACCGACAGAGTGGCACTGCACGCATCGCGTCCTGAGGCCCTTTCCAACGTTCGGCTCTCGGAAGACGACGGCCGATCCTGGCTGGATTGGGAAGCGGAAAGGATTATCGGGCGGATCGAGGCGGGGGGAAAAAGACATTTAATGGTTCGCGGTCTCGTATCTTCCTCCGCGGTGGATCCCATTGATTACGGGATACGGGTCATGGCGGAAGGACCGGATCCGAATCCGGCCAACAACAAAGCCGCCGTCGTGACCCCGTTGAGAGGGCGGTCCCGAGTGACGGTTTCCGTGGATACGCCCGCGGGACCCGTTACGGCGGGAAGACCAACCGGGTATACCCTTCATATGATCAATCACGGCCCTTCCGATGCCCGACAAGTAGCCCTGAAGCTGGATCCCACCCATGCCCTTCAAGACCTGCATTACCGGGAGAACGGGGCGCCGGAGAAGAAGTCCTGGACCGGTTCCCTGTCCATGGAAACTCTCGAAGCAGGGCAATCGGCGGCTGTTCATCTGGAAGGTCTTGTGCCTTCATCCGCGTTGGGGATGTTGGAACTCAAACCGGTTTTGCGATGGATCACCCTGGATCCCTCCCGTTACGAGGAAACAAGCGTCAAATCCATTGCTTCCATACAGACCCGTTCCGATCTTTCCATCGAACCCGGAGACATCCCGGAAGTCATCACAGCGGGGGAATCGAGCCTATTCCAGATTCACGTCTGGAATCGAGGACCGTCGGACGCCCGGCAGGTGGTCCTTAAGGAAATGAGAACGGAGCACCTTAAGAATCTGGAGGTTTCCATAACATCGCCCACGGACGGGTGGAACCCTTGGAAAGAAGGATCTCTTCTAGGCGATCTCCCTGTACATACCCCGAGGACGGTGTGGCTTCGCGGAACCGTGGCCGCTTCCTCCAAAGCGGATGCAACCTCCCTTTCCCTTTCCGTATCTTCTCAAACTCCGGACCCGGAACCGGGCAACAACCGCAGCGGACGGACTGAATCCCGGATTGAAAGAAGGGCGGATTTGGTTCTGAGAAAAGAATCGGCGTCGGATACCGTCACCGTACTGGAATCCTTGATCTACTCGATTCACGCGGAGAATTTGGGTCCGTCGGACGCACAAAACGTACGTATCATGGAGGACATGCCGCCGGGGGCGTCTCGGCCTGAATTCCGGTTGAAGGAAGATTCCGGAGCATGGAGGCCTTGGAAGGGCGCGCTGCCCCTGGGAAAGATTCCGGCAGGTCAATCCCGTACGATGGAACTTCGTATTCATGTGGAGGCGTCGGCTGAAGATTTCCTAGTGAATCGGGCTCGTGTGACATCTGAAACCGACGACAGGAATTCCGGCAACAACGAGGCTTCCGTCACGACCCGGGTGGAACGAGTCGCCGACCTTTCCGCCGTCTGGACGGGAGTCCCGTCCGCCGTTCCTGCGGGGGGGCAGGGTTTCTACACCATCACCATACACAACCAGGGACCTTCGAGAGCGGAAGACGTCACCCTGAACGTTCAGGTGACCGAGGTGGTGAAGGATCTCCAATGTTCCCTGGACGGAGGCCGCTCATGGAATTCCGCGGGAGCCATGATCCAATTGGGATCCATTGAAGCCGCTCAATCCAGACACCCGTTGATCCGGGCAAGCATTCACTCCGGTGCGGCTGGAACCTTGGACCTGGATGCCGAAGTCCGCTCCCCCACGCGAGACCCTGATCCTTCCAACAACCGAATGAAACCGGGATCGTCCGAGATCACCGGCCGTGCGGATCTTTCGGTCACCATGTCCGGACCCGAGGGCCCCGTCGACGCGGGTCGACCGGTATTATACAGCGTCACCGTCACCAACCACGGCCCCTCTAACGCCCGTAACGTCGAACTGAGAAGCTTCCCCCCCAGCCAGGTTCATGAAATCGAAATGTCCGTGGACGGCGGCAGCCGTTGGGAATCCTTTAAAGAACAATGGACTCTTGGGAACCTGTCCCCTGAAAGATCCCAGCTCATCCTGATTCGAGGCGCGGTCCGGAAGTCGGCGCCCAGTGGAATAATCGCCGCCCAGGTGGAAATAGTTTCAGAAACCCCCGACCCCGACTCTTTGAATAATAAGGCCCGTTCACAGGAAACCCGAGTCAGGGGAATTGTGGGCATGGAACCGTGAACCCGGGGAAAAGACAGGCCCGAGGAGAAGATCCGTGGTTCGGCAGGCGGCTCCAAGACAACGCGATGGAGCGCTTACGATGCATACCCGTCTCGGTCGCGCCTGCACTTCAGGTTTCGGTGCAGGCATGACCGGCTCGGACAGGCCGATCACAGATACGGCAAGGAAGAAAATATACGCCACAGACGGTGCGTCGGATCGCGTTTTTTCGACAGCCTGTTAGAACTTGTAAAACACGTCGGCAGTCACCTGTCGAATTCGGAAGGAGAGCATCGCCGTTAAGATTTCGTTGGTGAAGTTATGCTTGATCTCGTCCACCACGCCTTTGGTAAGGACCCGGCGATCTTTGATATGATACAAAAATGACTGAATTCGGTCGTTTCCACGACCCAAGATCTGCACCGAATAGAGAAGCACTCCATCGACTCCCAGCCTCTCCCCGATCTCGAACACGAGAGCGTCATTGGGCTCCCAGGGAGCGAAGAAACTCTTCCGCTTCCAAAGCCTCGATATCTCGCCGGGCTGTAATTGACCTGCGGGAATGGCTTCAGGCGAGTATCTTCCATCCCCGGGGTAATAGGAATACGCAGGCACGAAGAGTTCCATGTCTTCCACCACGTCGTAAAGCGATTTCATGATCACGTGCACATAGTCTTTCGCTTCACCCGGCACAAAGAACGGTAGTACCGCGAACGTGGGTTCAGCCGTGGACTGGGCCGACGTTTCCGCGTAATCCCCCGCTGAAAAACCTAACATCGCACTCAAGAGTAATACGTTCAACCAATAGTTCCGTTTCATCCTTGTATTCCTCCAGAAGACCCTTGCATGCCGCTTGGGAATCCGCATATCTGCGGAAGGCTTCCAACTTATTTTCCCCGATCCCTATATTTCCTTATACTTCCGCGGGAAGACGAGGTCAAACACCGCACTCCGTCATAGTGACCCAGCAGCCCGAAGGTAGTTTCTTGAACGCTCCGACTCATGATGGGACCATGCCGCATCCCTTCATGCGGCGAGTTCGTTGACAAGGGGGCTCAGCCTTGGGTACAGTTCGGCCTGGGAGTTATCGTCGGCAGGGACACGTTGGAGCTTTGCGCTCACATATGGCGGCGTTCCGTGCAGGGTTGAAAACGATAATTCACTTCAAGGCTCGACGGCGGTACATTCCGCCATTACGTGAAATTGAAACAGGAGGTGCTTTATGCCCGAATTCACCACGGCCTTTTCCGGTTTGGCCAAGGACCGAAAACTGACGCACGAGGAGTTGATTCGAGCCGTGCGATACATGATCGCCGCCGAGTATGAAGCCGTCCAACTCTATGTGCAGTTGGCGGAGTCTATTGACCACGAATTGGCCAAAGAGGTTCTCTACGACATCGCCGAGGAAGAGATCGTGCACGCTGGGGAATTTTTCAGGCTTCTGAAAGAGCTTGCCCCGGATGAGCCCAGACTGTACGAAAAAGGCGCCCGCGAAGTCGAAGAAATGATCGACAAACTCAAGAAGCCGTGATTTCCATCGAACCTCTGTTGGGACGTCATGATCCTTCCTGTGGCCGGGTCTGATTCGGAACCGATTAAGCCGGCGGCTCCCGCGACCCGGAAACAGGAGGTCGTTGCCCGGAGGACGGCAATTCCTGCCTCGGGCTTGGAAGTTGAAATTACTCCGGCGGTCCCAAGTCCGAGACTGGGGCAAGGCGATAACCCCTTAATCCGGCGACGGGCCGCCGCCGTCCAAGGGCGCTCATCGAACGTCTTTTCCGGCAGGAGCGCGCCGCACGCAGGCGCCATTGACGCGATGTTCCACCGGAATGCTTTAGGGCTCCGGGTCTTGTGTCTCGACCGTTTCAGCGATACCCTATCAGGGTGCACATCATGGAACTGGTTCATTCTTTTCTGAAAATTCTGATCCCACTGCTCATCATCATGGACCCATTGGGTAATTTGGGGCCCTTTCTGGCCCTTACCGAAAGAGACCGCCATGCGGAGCGCAACCGGATCGCCCGCACGGCGGCGGTGACAGCGGGTCTGATTCTCGTATTTTTCTGCCTCACCGGAGACTATGTGCTCCTGTTTTTCGCCATCAGCCTCCCCGCCTTTCAACTCGCCGGAGGCTTTGTCTTTTTCGTGCATGCATTGCAGATGTTGAACCTCATCGGCGCGGGATTCAAGACCTCTTCGGAAGAGGAAGAGGAACGAATGACCCGACAAAACGTTGCGTTGGTTCCTTTGGCCACCCCCCTGCTCGCCGGTCCGGGAGCCATTACGGCGGTTCTGGTCTGGAGAGATCAATCGGGACAGTCCGTTCACCTGGCTTTGCTCCTGCTTTCCATTCTGATCTCCTGCACGGTTGTTTACGGTGTTTTCCGTTTTGGAGCACGGATTTTCGATGCCATCGGTATCAGCGGTATTCGCGTGGTGACCCGGCTTTTGGGGCTGCTCCTTGCCGTAATAGCCGTCCAGTTCATGGTAACGGGTTTTCAGCAGATTCAGAGCGCGGTTCCCGGCTGAGCACCGACAATGACCCACTTCTCCACCGTGAATCGACCTAATGATATGAAGTCTGCGGGCGGACCGGCAAAGAACGATGAGATACAAGGCCCACGAATCCTTAGGCATGCGGCGTACATACAGTATGCCGCAATGACGGAGGATGAGGCGTCACGCTGTTGGCGTGACAGCAGGTCGCGGCTTTCACCAGTCGGATAAGGATGAAAGAGACAAGGATCGATTCTGAATACATCAAAAGGCGGCTTTCAGTTTGACGGATCCGTAACCGTAGAATAGATTCACCCCGGCTGAAACGGCTTTTCCCGGCTTACCGTGGTCTTTCGTCCGTACAGGAGGTTAGCGCAGTGGGAACGTTCCTGATCCGGTTCCCGCTGTTGGCGGCATGATCCGAGTTCAACTCAAACATGACCGGGATCGATCGGTTCATCGCCGTCATCCATGGGTCTTTTCCGGAGCTGTGGATCGGGTCTTGGGAAATCCGGAGCCGGGCGACATCGTTCGTGTCGTGGACGCGCGAAATCAATTCCTGGCCTGGGGATACTACAACCCTTGTTCCCAAATCCGGGTGAGGCTTCTGGAATCGAGCGAAAGCCTCCGTGTGGATGCCGATTGGTGGGAGCAACACCTGCAACGCGCCATCCAGGCGCGCATGGATTCGCCCGATTACGGTTCCACCAGCGCCTTAAGGCTGGTATACGGAGAAGCGGACCTTTTACCGGGCCTGATCGTGGACCGGTATGAGGATTTTGTAGTGGTCCAGAGCCTGACCGCGGGCATCGAAAAGGTCAAGCATCTTTTGGTCGATCTATTGATGAGTCTGGTTCATCCCTCCGGAATTTACGAACGAAGCGACGTCCGGGCTAGATCCCTGGAGGGTCTGGAACCCGTGGCCGGAGCACTGAGAGGCCGAGAGCCTTCCAGTGTACTAGAGATCCGCGAGAACGGGTACACATTTCTGGTGGATGTGAAGGGCGGGCATAAAACGGGGTTCTATCTGGACCAACGCCGAAACCGGCCTTCGGTGGCCCGATACGCAACAGGAAGGGACGTCTTGGATTGCTTCACGTACACCGGCGTATTCTCGGTGTACGCAATGGGCGCCGGAGCCCGTTCTGTCATCCGGATGGACGTCTCCCCCCAAGCCTTGTCACTATCGGACCGAAATATGGAGCGAAACGGATACCCTTCTCCACCCGGGCATGCGGTGGAAGGCGATGCATTCCATCTGTTGCGGCGTTACCGGGACGAGAACCGTTCTTTCGGTATGGTAATCCTGGATCCCCCGAAGTTCGCTCATTCGAGAGCCCACCTGGACCGTGCGGCTCGAGGATACAAGGACATCAATCTCCTGGCCGTCAAACTGCTTCACCCGGAAGGAATCCTGGCCACCTTTTCTTGTTCCGGAAACATGCCCGCCGAGTTTTTTCGAAAGACGGTGTCGGCCGCCGCCATGGACGCGGGTCGCCACCTTCAGATACTAGAACCGTTGAGCCAATCCAACGACCATCCCGTCTTGATTTCATTCCCGGAGTCGGAATACCTCAAAGGAATGATCTGCAGAGTCCTGTAGCAGGCCGTTGAAAGACTCGATCTGCGTCGTTAGGCTTCATCCTTTCTGCCTGTGCGTCCACCTGTCTGCGGGCGGACGCGCACAGGCAGGCGCAGACAGGCGTCATTGCGACGTACTGTATGCACGCCTCATTCCTCAGAAGTCGCCCGCCTTGCATCTCATCGTTTTACACTGGCCCGCACTCACACGGTTTAATAACGCGCTGGTGGAAGAACCTGGGCATTCCCACCGCATACGGCTGCCTCAAACCACCGCGGGTCATGACGGCGCCTCCCACAGGACCCACGCTCCGAATACCGGCCGGTGTGATCCGTCCGACCCCCCAAACCCAAATGGAGAACCTTTCTTGGTCCGCCGGCATTCTCCGGACTCACGCTTCCATGGCGGAGATCACGGCCCGCATGAAGGCAGGCAAATCGTCCGGCTTTCGGCTCGTGATCAAGTTTCCATCGACTACCACTTCCCGGTCTATGAAAACCGCTCCCGCATTCACCAGATCGTCTTTGATCGCAAAGAACGCCGTCACGGTACGACCCCTTACGATATCGGCGGAAGCAAGCATCCAGCCGGCGTGACAAATTGAAGCCACCACCTTGTTCCGGTCGAAGAACTCTCTCACCAGCTTCACCATGGCCGGATATCGCCGCATGTGGTCGGGGGCGTACCCCCCAGGAATGATGACGGCATGATAATCCGATACGGCCACCTGATCCGCATCGGCCTGAACCTCGACGGGGAGCCCCGCTTTGCTGTGAAATGTCTTGGATCGTCCCGATCCAACCAACGTCACCTCACATCCCGCTTCCCTGAGCCGATAATAAGGATACCAAAGCTCCATTTCATTGTAGAGATCCTCGGCCAAAATCACGGCCCTCTTGTCGCTAAGCTCCATGATCGGATCCTCCCCCGGGAATCTCCCGGTCCGGTTGCACCGTTCTTCTTTGTTTCGTTCGTCCGGCGCGAGATGGGTCTATATCATCCGGCGCCGCCACGACATGAGAACCAGAATATGCGGGCACAGACCCGGAGTCAACGGAATCCCGAACGGGTACAAGAACCCCGCGCCGACGCAGGTGGACGGCCCCTCTCGAATCCTCGGCTCATGCCTTGTAGAGAACTCCATTCAATGGTATGAAGAAATCAGCCCTGCGCCCCGGATTCCCGGGTTCACATCCAACAACATGCCGCCGGCTTACACGACGTTTGTGTCGGTGGCCTTTGGAGTTTTGACAAACCAAGAACGGAATCACTGTCAGACTTATGACCGATCCCCCCTTTACACGGCCCGGCGGAAGTCCGCCCTACAGAACCCAAGTCGATCGACGAAAAAAAACCACCAATCCGTTCCGTCTGGGCGCCCATCGAGGACGAAGGAAGAGCATCCGGAGACGCGAAGACGCCTATCGGAAACCCTGGGTGGACCAGTACGGGATACGGCCGTTGCTGATCGCACTGTCCGTCATGCTCCTGTGCGCGGCGGACGGGTTGTACACACTCATCCATATCTCCCGGGGAGCCCGGGAACTGAATCCCTTTATGGATGATCTGATCCAAATTGGACCTTACGTCTTTTTTCTTCTCAAGTATGCGCTCACATCCCTGTGTGTCGTTCTGCTCGTAACGTATTACCATCACCCGGTTGCGAAGACGGCCCTGTGCTCCATTGGAGTTCTATATGGAGTTCTCCTCGTATACCATCTATTTCTGTGGGGTTGGAATTGACCAATCGATGGAGTTTCGGGGGATGTCCGGATTGCCCCAGGCGGATTGCGTACACTGATCCGGTGACCCGCTTTCACGCCGCTTCAGGCAGCTCCGGAAAAGCTCCTATCACGCCGTTGATAAACTGTATTACGGGAAGGCCGGTGAAAAACGATGAAATGCAAAGCGGGCGAATCCTGAGGAATGAGGCGTACTTGCAGTACGCCGCAATGACGAAGGATGAAGCACAAAGCCGCAGATCGTGTATTTCACCGACTTGCTAAACGGAGAACCGAACAGGCCCGTTCGATTTCGTTCTGTCCCGTCCCAAGCTCCCAATCCTTTGAAATTGACTTTTGCTCTACCGGCTGAATATACTTATACGTTCAGATGCTTATGGTAAACCGATTTCAAAAAGACCCCTTTTCCCGAAAAGCGAAGGAAAGGGGGTACGTTGCCCGGTCGGTCTTCAAATTGGAGACGGTGGACCGGAAGGTCCATTTAATTCGACCCGGAAACGCCGTACTGGATTTGGGTTGCCATCCAGGCTCATGGGTTCAATATTGCGCGGAACGCATAGGAAAGACAGGGACTCTGGTGGCCGTAGATCGCAGACGGCCCGCGTTGGACTTTCCCGCAGTCCATTTCATCCAAGCCGACGTTCTGACGATGGACCCGAAAACAATCCAGGCCGTATGCTCCCGGTTTGACGTGGTGTTGAGCGATCTTGCCCCGGATACGAGCGGAGACCGGTTCGTGGACGGAGTCCGTTCGTACGAACTGTCCAAACGGGCCATGGAAATCGCCTTGGCGGTGTTGAAGCCCAACGGTGTGTTTTTCTGCAAAATTTTCCAGAGTCAGGAGTTCAACGTGTTCCTCACCGAAGCGCGAAGAGCGTTCAAGTCGGCCCGCGTGTTTAAACCTCCCTCGAGTCGAAAAGAAAGTCGGGAGGTATTCGTCCTGGGAATGGATGTCAAAATCTGAAGGAGTACGCACATGTCGGGTCATTCGAAATGGAGCACGATCAAACACAAGAAAGGCGCCGCCGATGCAAAACGCGGCAGGATCTTCACCAAGCTGATCCGGGAAATCACGGTTGCCGCCCGCATAGGCGGGGGCGATACAGAATCCAATCCCCGCCTCAGAACCGCCGTGCTGGCGGCTAAGACCGCCAACATGCCTAAAGATAACATCGAAAGAGCCATCAAGAAGGGTACCGGAGAACTGGAAGGGACGAGTTATGAGGAAGCCGTATTGGAGGGATATGGTCCCAACGGCGTAGCCATTCTGGTGGAGAGTCTCACCGATAACAGGAATCGTACCGTCGCGGAAGTCCGTCATATTTTCAGCAAATACGGCCGCAGCATGGCCGAGGCCGGCGCCGTATCCTGGATCTTTCAGAAAAAGGGGCTCATCGTCGTCAAACCGGAAAGCGTGGATGAAGACACCCTGATGGAAACCGTCCTGGAAGCCGGAGCGGAGGATGTCCGGAATGAAGGAACAGAGTACGATGTGGTCACGGCCCTGGAGGATTTTGAATCGGTAAGACGGGCCATTGAGGAAAAAGCGATTCCTGTGGAACTGGCGGAAGTCACCATGATTCCCCAATCCACGGTGCCTCTGAACCGGGAACAGGCGGAGAAGATGCTGAAGTTGATGGACGTATTGGAGGAAAACGAAGATGTCCAGAACGTGTATGCCAATTTCGACATACCCGACGACATCCTCGAGGCTTTGAACAAATAGCCCATGCGGATTCTCGGCGTAGATCCGGGCTCCAACGCCACGGGCTTTGGAATCGTGGAAAAAAAAGGAAACCGGCTGATCCTCATTGCCGACGGCACGATTCGTCAGCCTCGGAATTCCTCGTTTCCATCCAGGCTGAAACGCATTTATGACCAACTGACCCACGCCATTGAAGAGACGGGCCCCCAGGAAATGGCCGTGGAAGCCTTGCTCCTCGCCCGCAATCCGCAGAGTGCGCTGAAGCTGGGACAGGCCCGTGGAGCGGTGCTCCTGGCCGCGGTAAATGCAGGGCTTACGGTTTATGAATACAGTCCTTTGGAGATCAAGAAGTCCGTCGTGGGCTACGGACATGCGGCCAAAGCCCAGGTGCAGAGAATGGTGGGAATCTTACTGGGAAACACCGGAAAGCGTTCTCTGGATGCCGCCGACGCCTTGGCCGCGGCCATCTGCCATCTCCAGGTTTCACGCTCGTTTCTTGACCAACTCCACAAAGGGCTCTAGGATGATCGCCTCTCTACAGGGCATCGTCGCCTTAAAGGCGCCGGATCACGTAATTGTCCTGGTGAATGGGGTCGGATACCGGGTTTGGGTCTCCCTGGAAACACTGTGCCGGTTACCGGAATTGCACTCGGAAGTGTCTCTCCACATCCATACGCACGTGAGAGAAGACGCTATCCATCTGTATGGATTCCGTTCACTTCTGGAAAAGGAACTGTTCCTCAGGTTGATCGGTATTTCGGGTATAGGGCCGAAAGTAGCCATGAACATCCTCTCCCGAATACCCCCTGAAGACCTGCGGGGAGCTATTCAAAGACGCGATGTGAGTCGCCTCAACGCTATACCGGGCGTGGGAAAGAAAACGGCGGAGCGTTTGGTGGTGGAGCTTGCTGAAAAGCTGGGACGTCTGGACGTCCTCTCCTTCAAACCGGGCATGGAGGCTTCCCGTCCTCGGATTCTGGAGGATGCCGTGTCCGCGCTGGTCAACCTGGGATTCAGACGCAAGGAAGTGGAGGAGATCGTTCACGGACTCGCCCAGCCCGAGAGCGAGTCTCCCAAATTGGAAGCGCTTATTCGGCAGGCCCTGCGCCGTCTTAACGAGACCGACTGATGTCCGATGACCCGCGAGATGTTCTGAATCCCGTCCAGGAACTCGGAGAGGAGCGGGTGGATGTCAGCCTGAGACCGAATTCACTGGACGAATACATCGGTCAGGGCCCAGTAAAAGAACACCTTCGTATCTGTATCCAGGCCGCCCGGCAGCGGGGCGAAGCCATGGACCACGTACTCTGCCATGGACACCCCGGCCTGGGAAAAACCTCCCTGGCTCACATCATTTCCCGGGAGCTGAACGTCAACCTCAAGGCCACAAGCGGCCCCGTCCTGGACCGCCCCGGAGATCTGGCGGCCATCCTGACGAACCTGGATCCGTGCGACGTGTTGTTCATCGATGAGATACATCGCTTAAGCCACGTAGTGGAAGAAATCCTGTATCCGGCGATGGAAGATTTCCAGCTGGACATCGTCATCGGTCAGGGTCCCGGGGCGCGTTCCATCAAGTTGGACCTTCCTCCATTCACGCTGGTGGGCGCCACCACCCGAGCGGGGCTGCTCACGCCTCCGTTGAGAGATCGATTCGGCGTGGTATTGCACCTGGAGTTTTATGGGACGGAAGAGTTGACCTACATCGTCAATCGTACCGCCCAGATTCTCAAGGTTCCCATACAACCGGACGGGGCTTTCGAGATCGCCCGCCGAAGTCGTGGCACACCCAGGGTGGCCAACAGGCTCCTGCGAAGGGTACGGGATTACGCCCAGGTCCGGGCAGACGGGATCATCACCTTGGAAGTGGCCCGACACGCCCTGTGTATGCTGGACGTGGACGAACGCGGTTTCGACCGTATGGATCGAAAGATTCTGTTGACCATCATCGAAAAATTCGACGGGGGCCCCCTGGGATTGGAAACATTGGCCGCAGCCATCGGAGAGGAGAAGGACACCATCGAAGACGTGTATGAGCCCTTTCTGATACAGCTGGGGTTCTTGAAAAGAACGCCTCGGGGCAGGGTGGCGACCCGGCTGGCCTTCGAATACTTCGGTCATAAGGGGCCCGCCATCCAAGACTCGATATACTAGCAGCCCGTTGGTAAACACCATTTCGAACAGGCTGCGCAAAGACGATGCGATGAAAGTCGCGCGAAGGCTGAGCAATGAGGCGTACAACCCGTACGCCGCAATGACGAAGGATGAAGCATCACGCCTTAGCGTGACAGCAGGTCGCGTTTTTCACCAGCCTGTTAAATGAGGGCCTTGCATGAATCCCGTCTTGAAACTGTTGATCCGTTGCGCCCTGAGCCTCGGCGCCGCACTTTTTCTCACCCGATTCTTCCTGGATACCCAGTCCTGGCAGCCTGTTTTTTGGCTGACTTTTTTGTTGGTCTTCATGTCTTATGTCTTGGAATATTCCAGGGACCGGAAGCGATAGGCGTTGGACCCTATCCTCCCCTGCCGAAACAAGGGCCCCTGACAGCCCGTTGACGCACCGTATTGCGGGCGGGCCGGTGTAAGACGATGAGATGCAGGCAACGCCTTCGGTGTGGCGCTGCATGGGACGCACAGGCAGAAAAGATGAAGCGTCACGCCTTGGCGTTACAGCAGATCGAGTTTTTCAACGGACTGCAAATCAGGGAAACTCGGAGAACGTGAGAACGGATGATAGGGAACGTTTTTGCCGGGAAACGGATATGAACGAGGAACGGAAACGATCGGCCAAATTCCTCAACAATCCCTGGATGTACCTTGCCGCCGTTCTTGTCGGACTGGGCCTTTGCGCCGTTCTGTTGGTGCGTTTTCACTCCCAGATCTACGATTTCATGGATCCGGCGATGAAACGACCCAAGGAGTTCAAGGCATACGTGCTTTCCTGGGGACAGTGGGCCCCATTGGTCTTCATGGGTCTCCAGATTCTCCAGGTGGTGCTCGCTCCGATCCCTGGAGAAGCCACCGGATTCCTGGGTGGATTCATTTTCGGCTTCGCCCCCGGCTTTCTGTACTCCACCGCGGGTCTCACCATCGGATCCTTTGTAAACCTGATCATCGGACGGTACTTGGGACGACGGATCGTGGAACGTTTCCTGCCTCCCGCCTTACTTCAACGCTTTGATTTCCTCCTCCGTGTCAAAGCGATTTTCCTGATTTTTCTGCTCTTCGTCATTCCCGGTTTTCCCAAGGATTACCTGTGCCTGGTACTGGGGATGAGCCGGCTTCCCCTGCGCCTGCTGCTCATCACCGCCGCGGTGGGACGCATTCCGGGCACTCTGATTCTTTCCCTGCAAGGGGCCAATCTCTATTCGGAAAAATACCTCCAGATCATTCTGGTCACGGTGCTGTCACTGGCTTTCATGGGACCTGCCTATCTCATAAGAGATCACATTTACAGGTGGTCCAAGCGTTGGGAACGCAAACCGCGTGGACCGTTCGACGGGTCTTCGCGGGCCGACAGTTCCCCCCTCTATTCGGAGGAGGATACGCAAGGCGGGGTACACGCAGGTCAGGCCCACAAACAGCCCATCACAGGCCGAGATAGGCTTTGCGGACCTGGGGATCGGCCAGGAGGTCGTCACCGGTGCCGCTGAGGACGATTTTCCCCAATTCCATGACCAGTCCCCGGGCGGCCAGGGACAGTGCGAGATGTGTGTTCTGCTCCACCAGCAATACGGTGACTCCCATGCGGTTGATTTCCGCTACCACACGGAACATTTCCTCCACCACTAACGGGGCCAGGCCCAACGAAGGCTCGTCCAGCATCAGAAGACGGGGTTCGGACATGAGTCCCCGGCCGATGGCCACCATCTGCTGCTCACCTCCGGAAAGAGTACCCCCCTCTTGTTTTGCCCGTTCCCTGAGACGTGGGAAAACGGAGAAGACCTTTTCCAGCTTGGCTTCATGTTCCGCAGACGGCATAGTAAACGCTCCCAACAGCAGATTCTCTCGAACCGTCATTTCGGGAAAGAGCTTACGACCCTCTGGAACCTGCACGATGCCACGCATCACGATCTCTCGGGGGGTGGCCGTTTCCATATGTCGATTTTCAAAGACGATGGAGCCGGTCCTGGGGCGAAGCAACCCTGAAATGGTTTTGAGCAGCGTGGTTTTACCCGCGCCGTTGGCGCCCACCAAGGCCACCAACTCGCCTTGGACCACATCAAAGGCAACCCCCCACAAGGCCTGCACATTGCCGTAAAACACCTGGAGATCGTCAATCCGCAACATAGCTTTCGGCTTTGCTCCCAAGATAGGCCGCCACCACCTCCGGATTCTTAACCACTTCCGCCGGCGGCGCATCGGCGATCTTCACGCCATGATGAATAACCACCACCCGGTGAGACGAGTTCATGATGGCTTTGAGAACGTGTTCCACCCAGATGATGGTCACGCCTTCCCGGCAGATGTCCCGTACCATGGCGGCGGCTTGGTCGATTTCGGTAGGATTGAGCCCCCCCATCGGCTCGTCCAGAAGGAGCAGCTCCGGCTTTGTAGCCAGCGCTCGTGCAATTTCGAGCCGTTTCTGCTCACCCAGAGTGAGGTCCTCCGCCAGGGAGGTCCGCTTACCGTCGAGGCGCACTTGCTCCAAAACCCCCTGGCCCTCCGCCTCGGCATCCTTACGCTTGCGGTGGCGCAGAAAGGCGGCAAGAGTCACGTTCTCCAAAACGCTCAGTTTACGAAAGGGCTTCACAATCTGAAAGGTGCGGGCCACCCCTCGGCGCGTTACCGCGTAAGGCTTTAGTCCCACCAAGTCCTGTCCTTTGAACAGCACCTTCCCTCGGTTAGGATTGAGGAAGCCCGCGATCAGATTGAACACGGTCGTCTTCCCGGCGCCGTTGGGGCCGATAAGTCCCAGGATCTCGCCGGCTTCCAGTACAAAGGAAAGATCGTTGACAGCCCGCAGGCCACCGAAGTCCTTCGTGAGTTCTCTCACCTCCAGCAAAGCCATCCTCCGGACCCCCTCATCACAGACCGGCAAGCCCGCATCTGAATTCCCGGAACCGCCAAGGGAAGAGCTCGGCGCGTACCGCGAAAAACCCCCTCACCCGCCTCCGAATTCAGCTTCCGATTCTCCGTTTCAAACGCAGCCGCCCCCAGATGCCTTCCGGCATGAAACGGATAGCGATCATCATGAACAATCCATAAAAGATCAAGTGCCCCACCAGGAAGTGCTCGCGGAACGTTTCGGCTACGGATACCAGGAACACCGCTCCCACCAGAGGACCCGCCACCGTGGTCAAACCACCCACCACCGCGATGAAGACCATTTCCACCGAAAGGGCGATGGAAAACACGGAGTCCGGGTCTATGTAACGAAGGTACCAGGCGTAAAAGCCCCCTGCCACTCCGGCGAGGAAAGCCGACAGGAACAGCCCCGCCACTCGGGCTTGCACCGTGTTGATACCGATGGCTTCAGCGCTGTCGATATCGTCACGAAGAGCCAAGAGATAGGCCCCCAGCCTGGATCGAGCCAGAAATTGGGTGGCGCCCAAAGCGCCCATCGCAATCACCAGCACAATATAGAAGAAGGGGATCTTGCTTTCCCAATTCAGCGATTCCCCACGGAACGTGACGGGCGGCAGCGTGGTGATGAGGAGTCCCACCGGCCCGGCGGTAAGGCTCTCCCAATTGAGGGCCACCAAACGGATGATCTCGGCCACGGCCAAGGTAGAGAGCGCGAAATAGGGTCCTCGAAGCCGGAAGCAAATGAAGCCTATAGGCAGAGAGATCAGAGACGCCGCCAGCCCCCCCAAAAGGATTCCATACCAGGGAGGCACACCCAGATCCAAGTAGAGGATCATGGTGGTGTAAGCTCCGGTTCCCATGAACGCCGCATGCCCGAAGGAAACCTGACCCGCAAATCCGCCCAATATATTCCAGGAAGCACCGAGCACCGTCCATACGAGCACTTCGATCATCAAATGAATAAAAAAAGGATCCCGGACCATCCAGGGGGCCAGGGCCAAGACGAAGAAAGCGGCAACCACTAGAAGCTTCTTCATGATTTGCCCACCCCAAAGAGGCCGGACGGTTTGAATAACAGCACCAGAAGAAAGATTATAAACCCGATGGCGTCCTTGTACGGTACGGACACATAAACCGCCCCAAAGGATTCCACCACTCCCAGCAGAATCCCTCCTGCGATGGCCCCCGGCACCGACCCCAGGCCTCCAAGTACGACGATTACGAAGCACTTAGCCACCAGGATTTGGCCCACGGTGGGATAGAGATACAACGAAGGGGCAAGCAGCACACCCGCTCCGCAGGCAAGAGCCGTACCCAAACCGAAGGTAAGGACGTTCATGTAGCCGACATTAATGCCCATCAAAGCCGCCGCCTCCGGTTCCTGAGCCGTGGCCCTGAGGGCCCTGCCGGTGGGGGTGCGCGACAGGAACCAATACAACAACGCCGTAATCAAAATGGCCATTCCAAAAGCCACCGCCAGAGGAATAGGTACCGCGATACCCATGGGTCTAAGGGGCATGAGCGCATAGGGTAGTTTGATAGTGCGGTAGTCCCCGCTCCAGGTGAGCAGCGCCAGGTTGGCCAGAAAGAGGGAAAGCCCGGCGGTATAGAGCAGCGTGTTCAACTCACCGGCGGGCACGATCTTCTTGAGCAGAAAACGAAAAACAATCATTCCCCCCAGAAAAGCCGCCGGCACCCAGACAACGATGGACAGGAAAGGATCGATCCGCCAAAGCGTGAAAGCCCAGAAGGCGCCGTACATACCCAGCATAACCATATCTCCGTGAGCCATGTTGATAATGCGCATGACCCCGAAGATGATAGTGAGCCCCACACCGATCATGGCATAGAGTGAACCCGTGAGCACTCCATTAACCAGACTCTGAACAAAAGTTTCCATCCCGAACCTCTTTCCGCTTCCTAATCGGTGTGGCGGCACGAAGTCCCGTCGGCTTTCCGTCTCCCGTTCCCTGCGAAGTACTCTACCGGGTCATACCGGGATCGGGAAACACGTAATCAACCTCGGCGTTATCTTTGGGCCAAACGTTGAGCAGCTTTCCGCCCAGCCACTGGGCCAGTACGGAATGCTCCGGCGAGTAGATATTCTGATTGGTGTATTTGTCCCCCAGAGGACCCTCCCAGTTTCCGAACTTCACCTTGCCGAAAACGGTAACCATATCAGTACCCAGCAAGGCCTCCCGCACCGCGTTTCGGTCCTCCTCCAGGTTACCGGTAAGGTTAGCCCGCTTGAGCGCATCGGCGATGATGTAAATGGCCGCGTATCCCTCCACCTCATGCTCTTTGGGATAGAAACCGTACGTCTTATAGAACTTGTCGTAAAAAGCTCGGGTATCGGGATCGTTGGGATTACCGGACCAAGCCGCTGAGGAAAAAACATGCTGCGAAAGAGGACCCAACTCCGTGGTGAAATCCGCAACCCCAAAGCCCCCACCGAATCCCACAAAAGCCCGTGGAGTAATTCCGATTTCTTTGGCATGGCGGGTCATCAGGATGGCGTCCGTGGTCGAAACCGCCACCATGAGTAGAAAATCGGGTTTGTTCGCTTTGACCTTGGTCATGATGGGCTTGAAATCCAGTGTATTCACCGAATACGCCTCGTCATTCACGATAGGTACATTCTTGGATTTGAGAAAGGACATGGCCGAATTGGCAATACTCTTGCCGAACACGGTATTATCATAAACGACCGCCGCCGACTTGGGCATGGCGCCGGGAATTTCAGTGATGAACCTGTTGAAAGCCTGTGGATAGATGGTGCCGGTGGGATTGTTCCGGAAGATCCACTCGAAGCCCTTCGCGGTAATGATGTCTGCGGATGGATGATCCACCAGGTACGGGCATTTGAGCCGCTGGGCCACGGAAGCAATCTCCACCGCTTGCCCGGAGGCTCGACCACCGGTGAGTATCAGCACTTTATATTGATTAATGAGTTTTTCCGTTACCGTCGCCGCCAGGTGATTTTTGGCCTGGTGGTCTTCGATCACGACCTCGATCATTTTGCCGTGAATCCCGCCGGCGGCGTTGATCTCCTCCACTGCAAGGGCGTATGCTTTTTTGAACTTGTCACCGAAGGGCGCATCCGGCCCCGTCATGGGCTGAGGAGCGCCGATCTTCCAGGTGTCTTGAGCGGCGGCTGGAATCGCCAGCGCCAAAAGACAAGCCACAGCCATAGTCAACCAAAAACGACTACGCATACCTGCTCCTTTCTGTTGGATCAAGACGTGAAATACCACCGCAGTATGTTAGTGCGGCCCCTCTGCCCCTGTGACCCTACCCCATCGGGATGAAAAAACGTATTTCATCAATCCGACAAGGTAACCTTATAGTGCCAAAACACAATACTGAACGCAACCCATAAATGAAGGCCGCTAAAATTCGGCGGCCCCCTGGAAAACATTCATGTGTTCGGGCGGGCCATAAGCACGATCACCTACCGGATACGCGAATCGTAGGCAAGTGCGGTACGGATAGCGGCGTCAGAGTGGGGAAAAAAGATAAGACCTCGGATCAAGATTCGTAATTTTCGACAGCCCGGTGAGGGGACTCTCGACGAAAAAGCCTTATTCCTCATCCCGAACGTGTCGCTACGGCATTACGAATGGTTCATCTATGCCCTCTCTTAAGAATCATTCGGGCATCCACGATGGTAATCCCGTGTTTGTGGGCGATGACCGGGTTTAAGTCCATTTCGTGAACCTGGGGGTAGGCCTCCACAAGTTCGGAAACCGTAAGAAGGAGGTTCACTATGGCTCTCTTGTCAACCGGAGGCATGCCTCGAACGCCGTTCAGAATGGGCGCCGACTTGATCTCGGCGATCATCTTGGCGGCTGCGTTTCTCGACAAGGGAAGGACACGGAAGGAAACGTCTTTCACCACTTCCACCAGGATGCCTCCCAACCCGAACATAACCACGGGCCCGAACTGCTCATCGATCTTGGTCCCGATAATGATCTCGGTACCTTCACCCGTCATGGGCGACACGATACATCCTCTCAGATCCGCTTTGGCGTTGTACCTGCGGGCGTTTTCCACAATCTCCTCGAAAGCGCTGCGGATTTCCTCTTCGGTCCCCAATCCCAGCTTCACGCCTCCCGCATCGCTCTTGTGAAGGATCTGCGGGGAAACGATCTTCAACGCAACAGGCCCCCCCGCCTCCTTTGCAAATCCTACGGCCTCGTCCGCCGTGACGGCCAGTCGGTCCGCCGTCACCGGAGCCCCGTGCATTCTTAACAGCTCTTTGGCTTCGTGCTCGAACAAAGCCGTGCGCTTTTCCGCCAGCGCCTGTTTGATTATAGTTTCGCATTCCTTATGAGCCTTGGCGCCCCAATTGAAGACAAAATTGGTTTTCTTGGGATAGGCGTGCAGGTAGTGCCCGTATTGATACAGCACGGCTATACATTTGCACGCAATATCCAGGGAATCATATACCGGGATATTGTAATACCTGAGCAGTTCCAGGGAATGGGGCTTGGCGTAATTGTACAGGCTGTGCACCAGGATGGGTTTCCCGGTCGCCTTAACAAGTTTTCCCATCTGGTGTGCCGCATCCTCCTCATTGAACCGGAGCATCTCCGCAAACCGAATACCATAACCACCGAACAACCCCACGATGAGCAATCCGTCGATGTGTTCGTCTTCCAAAAGAATGCGCGCACAATCCGCAAACACCGCCGGGTTTGCGTCCGTACCCCCGGCCACGTCGATGGGATTTGTCAACGCCGCATTCCAGGGCAGGACGGTTCGAAGTCTGTTCCTTGTGGCGCGCCCCAACTTGGGGATTTCGAGATCGTAATCCGTGAGCAAATCCGCCGCGATGGTGGCATGCCCCCCTCCATCCGCCAGAATGGCCACCCTGCGATTCTTCAGCGGTGGCAGGCTTGAAAGCGTTTCCGCAGCCGGAAACAACTCGTCCGAGTTCTCTACGCCGATGATTCCCGCGCGCATGAACGCTGTCTTGGCTACTTCGGAAATACCGGCCAATGCTCCGGTGTGGGAGCCCGCACTGGCTTTTCCCTTGGAGGTTCGACCGCTCTTCAGCAGAACCACCGGCTTTTCCTTGGTGGTATTGTAGGCCTGCTGGAGAAACCTTCTCCCGTCCTTCATCCCCTCCACATACACCACGATGGCCTTCGTTCCGGGATCATTCCGGAAAAACTCCAGGTATTCATGAAACTTGACGTCGGCTTCGTTCCCGACGCCCACATAGTAACTGAATCCCTTCCGGCTTTTCAGCTTGGCTTCGGTGATGACATGAAGCGCCATGTTCCCGCTCTGCGAAATCAGGGCTATATCTCCCTTCGGAACATCACCCAGCCCCACCAGATTCAGGTTTTTGTTCAAATTGATCATTCCGTTGGTGTTGGGTCCGATGATCCGAATGTGATGTCGCATGGCCGTCTGGACAATTTCACTCTGGAGTTTCCTACCCTTTTCCCCGATCTCTCCGAAACCGCCGGCAATGACAACGACACCCGCCACTTCGATCTTACCGCAGTCTTCCAGTATGGCCGGAACCGTTTGAGCGGGCGTGGTGATCAAAGCCAGATCCACGGATTCTTTGATATCCAGAACGCTCTTATAACATTTCAATCCCAGGATGCTTTCTTCCTTGGGATTTACAGGAAAAATCCTGCCTTCGTACTTTTCCTGCAGGAGTGTTTTGATGGCCTGATACCCTCGTTTCTTTTCGTCTCTTGACGCGCCGATAATGGCCACGGAATCGGCGTTCAGTACCCGTTGAAGATCCATCGGTATTCCCCGTTCTATTTGCCTGTGAAAATGGGTTTGCGTTTTTCGGAAAAACTTCGGTTCCCTTCGAGCCAGTCCTCAGTTCGCATGCAGGACAGGATGTCTTCCGCTTCCAGGAGCAGTACGGTCTCCAGATCCAGACGGGACGAGCCCTGCAACCGCTTCTTGGCCAATCGGAGGGAGAGGGGCGCTTTCTCCGCGAGTTCTCCGGCAAACGCCAGACATTCCTCGAGGAGACGCTCCAACGGCGTACATCTCAATGCCAAGCCCATACGAGCTGCGGCTTTCCCGTCCACCACGCGGCCCGTATAAATGAGCTCTTTGGCCACGGTGATTCCTACGATGGCGGGAAGAATGGAAGTCACACCTCCCCCCACGAAGGTGCCCAATCCCGTTTCGGGAAACGCCAGGGTAGCCGTTTCCGCCATAAAGATGAAGTCGCAGCTGAGAGCCATTTCTGCTCCCGCCCCCCGAGCGGGACCGTTGACGGCCGCGATGACAGGCTTGGGAAACTCGTACAACCTGCGAGTGGTTTCATGGGCCAACAATATATAGGATCTCTGCTCGGCAGGACTTCGTTGGCCGCTGGAATGCTTTTTGAGATCCGCGCCCGCACAGAACGCCTGTTTGACCACATCCCCCCGTTTGAATTCGGAACCCGTCAAAATCATGGAGCGCACCTCCGTATCCTCGGCGGCTCGGCTCACGATATCCTGAATTTCCAGGTACATCTTTTCGATTACCGCGTTCATGCGCTCCGGCCGGTTCAGCTTCAGAATGCCCACTCGATGGGTTATCGAGTATTCCACAGTTGAATATGTCATCTCCTGTCTCCTGCTTTCTATCCGCCGCATCAAAAAAATCGCCGCCGCCCACTCTGCCAGCCCGTTGATAAACCTTATTAAGGGCAGGGCGGTGCAAAACGATGAGATGCAAGGCGGGCGAATCCTGAGGAATGAGGCGTACAGTACGCCGCAATGACGAAGGATAAAGCCCAATGCCGCATATCGCGTTTTTCAAAAGCCTGATAGACCCGACTTGCCGACGCGTTGTCCAGGTCGATGCTTCTTGAAATGCGTCAATCACGGGACGACACCTCCACGGAATACGCAGCTGAAACCAAGCGAAAAGTCAACACCGCAGATCGCGCCTTTCTCCGGCCTTCCGGGCGCATCCCATGGCCCCGCGGGCGCAACAGCCGGAACATACTCCAGGTCCAACCCATCCGGGATTCCGTGACATGCAACGGACTTGCGGACGATCCTCCGAGGAAGTATGTCCGGCGCAGACATGGGAACCTTTGTAGTTGGGAGGCTTCCGGCTGTACCAGGATTGAACGCGTGGAATAGTCTGAACAAACAACCGCCGGGACAGAAATACCGCAGATAATCCCGCTTGGCAAGCCTTACAGGCTGCGGCCATATTCCACTTGACAAGTTCGGCGATAGTCCCGTAGAACCTTCCCACTTCACGGCGCAGGACAGCGGTGCGGCGTGCGCGGCACGTTTAACAGCCCGTTGATACACAGTATTACGGAAAGGCCGGTGTAAAACGATGAGATCCAAGGCGGGCGAATCCTGAGGAATGAGGCGTACATACTGTACGCCGGGAGCGCAACACAGCAGATCGCGTTTTTCCACAGCCTGTTAGACCCTGCGTATCCCCGGGAAACACTCCGGGACGAGGCTTACCCCGCAATCGTTGCCACCGTGAAAGGACCTTTCAATATGCCTTGGAATTCTTCGAGGCCGTCCGTGAGATGGGTTTTGTTCATCGTGCCCGGCTCATCCCGGTCTCAAGGTTTCGAGACGCTCCTCCTTCCCGCCGATCCAACCGGATCTAGAGGATGATGTTTGCCTATGGAAGCGTATCAGAAGAAATTCGCCGAACTCCTTGCCGAGTGTGGAGCGCTGTTCTTTTTTGAAGGGTTGGTCCTGAAAGACGGTCGCCCCACACCGTACTTCGTGAACATGGGCCGTTTTCGGACGGGAAAACTCAGCTATCTGCTCGGAACCTATTTCGCCGACAAGATCGTTCATTTGAACCTGAAGGCGGATGTGATTCTCGGCCCTTCCTATAAAGGAAGCGCCATCGCCTGCGCAACGGCCTGCGCCCTTTGGTTGAACCACCAGCGAGAAGCTCTTTTCGAATACGATCGCAAGGAGCTGAAACACCACGGAGAAGCCACCGCTTCCCGGAGTTTGTTTGTAAACGGTTGCCTGAACCGTGACCGGGAAATCATCATAGTGGATGATGTGGGAACATCCATGGCCACCAAGTATGAGCTTTTGGAAAAGATAAATCAGGAAGCTGTGAGGAACGGGGTCGAGCTGAAGGTTCAAGGGGTTGTTCTGGGTATAGATCGGGAACAGACCCGCGCCGTTTATGACGAGGAAGGGAACGTTGTTCTTGGCGTCAAGGGTACGGATGCCATAACGGATTTCCAGGCCAAGACGGAACTCAAGGTCTACAGGATCTGCGGTATCCAAGAAGTAGTCAACTACTTGTTCCAAACGAAGGTGCTCATATCCATAGACGGCGAGTTGAAACCTCTGGATCAAAGGCGCATGGACACGTTCAATGCCTACCTCGATATGTATGGAACAACCCGAAGCGAATAGCGGTCCGGCGCCTACAGGTACGCTCGAATGTCGATAAGAGGAACGAGGCGTACATACAGTACGCCGCAAGAACGAAAGACGAAGCGTCACGCCAAAGGCATGACGGTAGCTCTTGTTTTTAAACGGCCTGGTAAGGCTGGATGAGGTTCGACGTTGGGGGAATCGCGCCTCCCCCCCCCGAAAACCCTTACATGGAGATCGTCTTCCAACACCATGGCTTTGCTAAAAGGGACCGTCACATTCGTTAAGTACCGCGTTGAAGGAGAAGAGCCGTCTTCTTTCCGGGAGTTTGTCCACCAACGTCTCAAGAAGTTCGCCTTTCAGGAGTTGGAGGGAGTTGTCGAAGAAAAGACCACGGGTTGGGTCGGCCTTGGAAGTATCGTCGATACGGACTTTGAGCAGGCGCCCTATGCGGTAGGTGAGTTCTTGGCCTTTTCGCTCCGTATCGACCGCCGAGCCGTTCCTCCGGCGCTCCTCAAGAAACAGATCCTGGAAGCGGAGGCGCGGATCCGACTTGCCTCGGAACGGAAGTTCCTTTCCAGGGAAGAAAGAGCTGAAATCAAGGATCGGGTTCGGGAAATCCTGTTATCGAAAATGATGCCGGTTCCCACGTTGATCGATGTATGCTGGTCCGTTTCAGGTCGATGGCTCCTGTTCTGCTCCGTGTCGGAATCGGTTCGAAAAGACTTCGAGAAGCTGTTCAAGCGCTCCTTCGACATGGATGTCGTTCCCTTTGTCCCCTGGGATCCGGCGCTTCTCCCCGAAAAGATACACGGTCCTCTGGAAAGGCTGGTCCCCGAATCCTTAGTCTGACCACCCGATCCAAACCGGGCGTGTCGGCGGTCATAAAAGAGGCGACCGGATGCAAGACGCACGAATCGCACGCAATGCGGCATGTAACGACCCGTTGAAAAACAGCATTTCGGGCAGGCTGTTCGAAAACGATGAGATGCAAGGCGCGCGAATCCTGAGGAATGAGGCGCACAACCAGTACGCCGCAAGGACGAAGGATGAAGCGTCACGCCAAAGGCGTGAAAGCCGATCGCGTTTTTCAACAGCCTGGTAAGCTGCGGCGGAGAGGGGTCGAGCGCCACGGTGTCTGCGCCGACACAGAAGGGTCTTTGCTCGGGCCCAGGAGATACGGACGTGACCGAGTTCTCAATCCAATCCAGAACCCTTAGTCGAGAATTCCTCACTTGGCTGTGGTATAAGAGCGAAGAACGGGGGGGCAGTGTATTCGTTCCCGGACAAGGGGATGTGGCCGTAGTGTTTCACAAGCGGGTGATTCTTGAAGCCGGTGACGGCGAATATACCGAAACGGTCCTTTGCCAAGGGCTTCATGCGGATCTCAAGGAAGGAAAGGCGGCGTTGCGGGAAGGAAAGAAGGTCCGGGAGGCTCGGCTCCTTCTGGGCAAAGGCCATCAGGAGTGGGAGTTCACCTTCAAAGGGGACGGTTTCGTGTTTCAATCCATGAGGCTTCCCCGCATCATGTCTCAAGAAGAGGAGGAATCCGGCATCGAAGGTCGTCTTCTGGAACGCCTGTACCTGATGGAAGTACCTCTTCAAATCATGGAAAGCCTGTTCACCGTATTCATCGAGCGGAGGCTCGGCACAGAATGGATTTCCGAGGATCTTCCCTCCCTGCGGAGCTGGATCGGCGTCTCCTGACAAGGCCCCGGTTCCCTCGTTTCCACGAAACCCGCCGTTGCAGCAGGACCGGGCGGACGGCCCGTTCCCGAACCTTGTCAAGCATACCGCCGCTCGCCCGCGGCCTCCTTTGGATCTTGTGTGTTTTGACTCCATGCCTATTTCCTGCGAACATGGGTCTTAGCGGAGAATTTCTACGTTTCCGCGAAGAATTCAACACGCTGGATCAGTGGCGACCCGTCCATTTCCGGGGTATCGAACGGCACACACGGTACACCATAGAGACCTTCGGAGAACACACACACCTCAAGGCCGAATCGCACCCGTCGGCATCCGGACTGATTTGGAATGAGACATACTCGGTGTTCCAATACCTAGACTTCGATGGAGATGGAAAATCGATAACGTATACAAAGGAGGCGACACGGGAACCAAGGCAGGGGACGACTACCCACTCCGGATCTACGTGTTGTTCCAATATGATCCAAGCCGGATAGGTTTTCTTGACAGAGCGAAGTATGAGCTGGCGAGAATCTTTTTCGGAGAATATCCCCCGGACAGCACACTGAATTACGTATGGGCCAATCGTTCGCACGAAGCCGGAATTCTCACGAACCCCTACTCGGATCGAGCCCGAATGATCCCGTTGCGGCAAGGAGACGGAGAGGTCGGCCGTTGGCTTATCGAAGAAGTCGATGTTTTGTCGGATTATCGTAGAGCCTTTGGTGCGGATCCTCCGGAAATCGCCACCATAGGTATCATGAGCGACTCGGACGATACAGGGGAACGGGCGCTCGCGTGGTTGGACTTCATTGAAGTGTTTCGTTGACTTATAAACCCGGATATCCAACTTCGCGTTCGTCGCCGGCCGAGACACATGTCGGAACGGCAAAACCGAGAGTCGCGGCGAGAGGTTTCTTCCGGGAATCGACCCAAGGAGGTCTCAGGTGCGCATCGGAATGGTAGGATTGGGACGTATGGGCATGAACATGGCTCGGCGTCTGCTGCGGGGAAATCACGAGGTGGTGGCCTACAATCGTTCGTTTGCCAAGACGGAAGAAATCATGCGGGAAGGAGCATCCGGGGCGCCTTCCCTCGAAGCCGTTGTGGAACAGCTGACTCCTCCCAGGGTGGTTTGGCTGATGCTGCCCGCCGGTACGGTTGTAGATGAGCACCTGGCAGACCTGAAACGCTTGTTGACCTCCGGGGATCTGGTGGTGGAAGGTGGAAATACGCACTACCGAGACGACCTGAGGAGGTTCCACGATCTTGCGACCTTGGGAATCCGTTACGTGGACGCGGGAGTCAGTGGAGGTGTATGGGGCCTGGAAAACGGTTATTGCATCATGCTTGGGGGGGATCCCGATGATGTGCGGTTTCTGGGACCTGTTTTGGACACGCTGGCCTCTCCCACGGGCCATCTTTACTGCGGATTCGCCGGAGCCGGACACTTCGTGAAGATGATCCACAATGGAATCGAATACGGCATGATGCAGGCCTATGGCGAAGGATTCGCCCTGCTCGAATCCTCCCAATACAAGGATTCACTGAACTACGCATCCGTTGCGCGCCTGTGGAACCGGGGAAGCGTCATCCGTTCGTGGCTTCTGGAACTCCTGGAGTCCGCGTTTGCCGACGACGGACGATTGCAGCGAATTCGGGGTTACGTCGAAGATTCAGGGGAAGGACGGTGGGCGGTGGAACAGGCGCTGGAAACGGGGGTCGCCGCTCCGGTCATCACCCTGTCCCTGATGCAGCGTTTCTTGTCCCGTCAGCAAGATCGATTCTCGGACAAAGTGGTCGCGGCCCTGCGCAGGGAGTTTGGAGGCCATTCCGTACTAGCCTCCGGTTTAGCGGATGAATCCTGAAAGAGGTATCCTGATGGCGCCCAATCACGACGGTCAGACGGCACCCATACCTCCTCAAGACGGAAGTCATCCGTCCCGACCCGAGGAATCGTGCGGTCCGGACTCGACCCTGCCGAAACTGGAACCTTGCGCCTTTATCATACTGGGGGCATCCGGAGACTTAACCCGGCAAAAACTCATTCCATCCCTGTATCGGCTCTTCACACAAGAAAGACTTCCGAAACCGTTCTTTGTGCTCGGCTGCGGAAGGACCGTTATGACCGACGACCACTTCCGAACCGTCATGAAGGAAGCTCTTTCCGGGCAAGGACACGAGTTGGGCTCCATCTGGGAATCTTTTGCATCCATCCTGTTTTACCGACCAATCCAATACGACAACACGGATGCCTTTCGGGAATTGGACACCCTGCTGGGGAAAATGGAACGAGCGCATCATCTCCACGGAAACCGCGTCTTCTATTTCGCTACGCCTCCAACGCTTTATAAAGACATGGGACAAGCCGTCGGAGAGGCCGGCATGGCTTCGGAAAACCGGGAAGAAGCAGGATGGGTCCGAATCGTCGTCGAAAAACCTTTCGGACACGACTACGACTCCGCTGTGGAACTGAACGCAAGCCTGCTGAGACATTTCCGTGAAGACCAGATTTTCCGAATGGACCATTTCCTCGCCAAGGAAACAGTCCAAAACATCCTGATGTTCCGATTCGCCAATTCCGTCTTCGAACCGCTCTGGAATCGCCAACACATTAATCATGTGCATATCACGGCAGCCGAAGAAACCGGCGTGGGCGAACGTGCGGGTTACTACGATCAGGCAGGCGTTCTCAGGGACATGTTCCAAAACCACATGATGCAACTGCTGGCTTTGACGGCCATGGAAGCTCCGTCACGTTTCGAAGCCAGCTATGTACAAGACGAGAAAGTCAAGGTGTTTCGATCGTTGAAACCCTTTCCCACCGGGGACTTGAGGGGCAACATCCTTTTGGGGCAATATGGACCCGGCCACGTTCGCGGCCTACCGGTACTTGGATACAGACAGGAAAAGCACATACCTCCGAATTCGACCACTCCCACCTATGCCATGACAAAGGTGTTTATCGACAACTGGCGTTGGCAGGGCGTTCCCTTCTATATTTCAACAGGCAAGCGCTTGGCTCGGAAAACAACCCATATTGTCGTCCATTTCAAAGCGGTGCCGCATTCCATGTTTCGAAACGTTCTGGGGGAACACATTTCAGAAAACATTCTCACCTTTTGCATCCAGCCCTCGGAGCGAATCGAGCTTTCTTTCCAGGCCAAGGTACCCGGACCACGACTTTGCCTGAGATCCGTCAGCATGGATTTCCAGTACAACACCCACTATCCCGGAACCCGTCTGGATGCATACGAAAAAGCGGTCCTCGACTGCATCGCCGGAGACCGTATGCTCTTCTGGAGACAGGATGGTGTGGAAGTCTGTTGGGCTTACGTCAGTCCCATTCTCCAGCAATGCGAAGCCTGCTCCGATCCGGGTTCGCTCTTGGGGTTCTACCCTGCCGGAAGCTGGGGGCCTCCTTCCACAGACCCCAGAATGGAGTTGAGAGAGCACGTTGAAAACGACTGAGGACCAAACGGCCCATGCACGTTGAACTACGCGTCCATACTCCGGCGGGGGAGCTGGGGCGCGCGGCGGCCGATCTGATTCTGGCCCACGCCAAGGAAAGCGTACGCCTTCGAGGTGTGTTCACACTGGTTCTATCGGGAGGCTCCACCCCCATACCGCTCTACAGGCGCTTGGCAACTCCTTCCATGACCCGGGAGTTTCCATGGGAGTCATCACACGTCTTCTGGGGGGATGAACGGATCGCATCTCCCGAAAGCTCTTTCAGCAACTACGCCTCGGCTTTCGATACGCTCCTTTCGAAGGTACCCATACCCAGCGAGAACATCCATCCCGTTCCCGTCGGACTCAGTGCCCCGGAAGAGGCGGCCAAGACCTACGAACGGGAACTCCGCGCATTTTTCGGTTGCTTGGATGAGGGAGAGCAAGGAGTTCACTCCCGCGACGAAGCACCCACCTTCGATATGACCTTGCTGGGCGTAGGATCGGACGGCCACACGGCATCGCTTTTCCCGGAATCACCGTTGCTGAAAGAACGCGCGCGCTGGGTGCTGCATGAACCGCACCCGCTTCTGCCTCCCCTCCTGCCGCGCATCACACTGACTCTTCCCGCCATCAATCGAGCCCGCTGCGTCCTGATTCTGGCTTCGGGAGCCCGCAAAGCCCGTGTGATCCATTCCATATGGGATCGGCCCGAGAAAGCCGCCCGCATGTTTCCGGTGGCCGGCGTTCGTCCCCGCGGAACCCTCGTTTGGCTCCTCGACACGGAGGAAGAATAACTTAGGGAACGAGACGCCGGTACATCCGGTTTTGCGGCCGGGCCGGTCGGATGTCACAAAGGACGGACTTACCCATGCGCATTTCCATCGTCATCCCGGCCCTGGATGAAGAATTCACACTGCCGCCGGTCCTGGAGCGGGCCCGGGCCGCTTCGGATGTGGAGATCCTCGTCGTGGACGGCGGAAGTATGGACGGCACGGTACAAACGGCGTTGGGATCGGGGGCGCGCGTGCTGGTCGCAAAGCGGGGCAGGGCCGCACAGATGAACGAAGGCGCTCGGGCCGCTTCCGGCGGCGCCCTGCTCTTTTTGCACGCGGACACACTTCTTCCCGTGGGATTCGATGAGCATGTCCGACGGGCGCTTTCTCGCCCCGACGTGGCCGCAGGCGCGTTTCTATTGGGTATAGAGCTGGAATGCCGCGGAATACGCTGCATCGAGCGCCTGGCCGATTGGCGTTCGAGACTTTTTAAGCTGCCTTACGGGGATCAGGCCGTGTTTGTGCGCGCCGAGGTCTTTCGGCGGCTGGGAGGCTTTCCTGAACTTCCCATTATGGAAGACTTCGCGTTCATGAGACGCGTCCGCCGTTTCGGTCGAATCGCCATCGTCCGGAAACGCGTGCTTACCTCGGGCCGGCGATGGGCCGCCTGGGGACTTTGGAAAACCACGATGAAAAATCAAGTTGTCATCCTATCCTACCTGTTGAGGGTTTCTCCGAATCGTATCGCTGCGCGGTACAGAAAGACAGGCGGCCCCCGGCCCCCTGCAAGCCGTTCGTCTTAGATCCTTAACAGCCGTGGATAAACAGCATTACGGGCAGGCCGGTCAAAAACGACGAGATGCAAGGCGGGCGAATCCTGAGGAATGAGGCGTACAACCAGTACGCCGCAATGCCGAAAGATGAAGCCCAACGAAGCAGATCGCGTTTTTCACCGGCCTGTTAACTCCCCCTCCCGGGGCGATTCCAAGCACGCTTTCCCTCCCGAACATGCTTCCCCGGCTTCATCTCCCTGAGTCTGCGGAGCCCATTCCAAACTGCCGCATAGCATTGACACTACCGGCGGTTCATTGCTATGTTCATCTTCCGATACGCACCCGGAAACGGGTTGAGGAGCAGGAAGACGTTTTTTCTTCGTTTCCCGTTCGGAGGTTTTTGCGTCCGGATGAATCGTCACGCCGAAGGCGTGACGGGAGATCGCCTTTTTCAACAGCCCGCCGGGATTCGGCAGGCTCCTCGGAACCATTGAGGAAAACACATTGGTTTTCAGCGGCACTGGGCATGTGCGAAACAATCTGTACGTGTTGGGCGAAGCGTCGGCGCCGGTCTATCTCCTGGACGGCGAACGGCCCGTGTTGTTTGAAGCCGGATTCACCTGTCTGGGAGAAGTATACCGAAAGGCCATTCAGGATATCTTGGGATCCCGCCGGCCGGAAATTCTTTTTCTCACGCACGTACATTATGACCACTGTGGCTCCGCCGCCTACTTGAAAGAATCGTTCCCAGGCTTGACCATTGCCGCCTCGCGCAAGGCCGGCGATATTCTCCAGCGCCCCAATGCCCAGGCGCTGATTGGAACCTTGAACCGTAATATATTGTCTCTACCATGGATCGAGAATCAAGGACACGTCCTCCAAGATCCTTTCCGCCCTTTTGACTTGGATATGATCGTATCAGACAATCAACGGATCTCTCTGGGACCCGAATTGACCGTGGAAGTTATTCATACTCCCGGTCATACCTGGGATCTGATGAGCTATTACATACCTGAACAGAGAATTCTCATTGCTTCCGAAGCCGCTGGAGTTATGGATACGACGGGAGACATTGTAACGGAATTTCTGGTGGATTTTGAAGCATACGTGAATTCCATTCGGCGCCTGGCGACCCTGGACGTCGAGGTATTGTGTCAAGGGCACTTGTTCGTACACACGGACAAAGACGCCCCAACCTTTCTCCGGCGGTCTTTGAAAAGGGCCTGCGAGTATAGGAAATGGGTAGATAACCTGCTGGAATCGGAACAAGGAAACATTGAACATGTCATCCACCGAATCAAGGCTTTCGAGTATGATACCAAACCTGCGCCGAAACAACCGGAAGCGGCGTATCTTTTGAATCTCGAAGCACGGGTGCGTCATCTCGCCGACTTGCGGTCCTCCATTGGACAGTAAGGGTTCCATTTCTGGAACCTCGCCGGGCAGGAAGCCGATGGGGCGGAAACCTTCTTATCCCCACCCAGGCTGAGCCTCATCGGTTCCACATGTAACTGTCTTTTCAACATTCAACCACTTGTGAAATGCGTTAGATAAAACGGCTGCACAGCATGGAGGAAAACATGAACGAGTTAATGGAAGGCGGACCTAAGAATCCATTAAGGATTCAAGACAATACTTTTAGAGACGGACACCAGTCTCTGCTCGCCACTCGAATGAGAACCGAAGACATGATTCCCATCGCTGAAAAGATGGACAGCGTGGGGTTTTGGGCGATGGAAGTTTGGGGTGGCGCTACCTTTGATACCATGCATAGGTTTCTTGCAGAAGATCCCTTCGAACGGGTTCGAACTTTGAAGAAATATATCAAGAAAACCCCGTTCTCTATGTTACTTCGAGGGCAGAACTTGGTTGGATACCGCAACTACGCGGACGACGTAGTTCGTCTATTTGTGGATAAGGCATCGGAGGTTGGAATCGATATTTTCCGAACTTTCGACGCACTCAACGACTTTCGTAACTTTGAAACATGTGTGGAACGCATCAAGGCAAACGGCAAAATATTTGAAGCGACCATATGCTACTCGTTGACTGGGCGCCGCATGGGCGGAGAGGTGTTCAACCTGGATTACTACGTGTCCAAGGCCAAAGAACTTCAGGACATGGGAGCCGATACCTTATGCATCAAGGACATGGCCGGCATCATGGCTCCGCTGGACATACGAAAGCTGATCACTGAGCTGAAGAAACACATCACGATCCCTATTCATCTTCATACGCATTACACGAGCGGCATGGGTTCCATGGTGTACCTCGAGGCCGCTCAAGCCGGCGTGGACATCGTGGACACCTGCCTCGCTCCTTTCGCGCTTCGGACCTCCCAGCCTGCCGTGGAACCCATTGTCGCGGCGTTGAGCGGCACGGACCGGGATACGGGCTTCGACCTGGGCTTATTGCTGGAAATGGGAAACCACATCGAGCAGATAGCCCCCAAGTATCGGGATTACCTGGCCAAGCACAAGATGTCCATCATCGACACGGGCGTGTTGGTGCATCAGGTGCCCGGAGGTATGATTTCCAACTTGGTGAGTCAGCTCAAAGAGAACAATGCCCTGAACCGGCTGGATGAGGTATACGCCGAGGTGCCCGTTACCCGAAAAGAACTGGGAACTCCGCCGCTGGTAACACCCACTTCCCAGATCGTGGGCGTCCAGGCCGTGTTGAACGTGCTCTTCGGCAAATATAATATTGTAACCAATCAGGTCAAAGATCTGGTATACGGACTCTACGGCCGGACGCCCACACCCATATCCGCCGAGATCCAGAAGAAGATCCTCAAAGGATACAAGCGGGGCGAAACTCCAGTCACAGGAAGAGCCGCGGATCATCTCGAACCCGAACTGAACGAAGTCCGAAAGCGGGTGGGAGATCTTGCCAAAGACGACTATGATCTCCTGATCACGGCCATCTACCCTGCAACCGGAATCCAGTTCCTCAAGTGGAAATACGGCCTGGAGGGAAGACCCCCCGAGGTACAGGCCAAGACACTGGAAGACATCCGCCGCGAAGATGAGGCCATGGCCAAGGCCATTGAACAGGTGTGTGCAACCATAGGTTAAAATCGGCTCCCGGTAACACAGGGAAGGAATCCGGGTTCCGGCCTCCGCAGGGCCGGAACCTTTGTGATTCATTCCACGCGCGGAGCGTTCTCAGTTCCCTGAAGTCTTCTCTTCATCCCTGCGCAAGCCTCCATCCGGGGCATCTTCTATGATTTACCTGAACAACGCTGCATTGGGTTGGCCTTCGGCGCCGGGGGTTTCCCGTTCAATTTTGCGCGTGATGGGCGCGCCTCCGCATTTCTGGGGCCGCTCCGGCGCCCGTAAAGGCGATCCTGTGGAAGAGTGCCGGAAAACACTCGCCGACCTGTTGGAAGTGACGGATCCCAGCCGTATCGTCCTTACCCACGACGCCACCTTGGCCTTGAACACGGCCATCCTGGGACTGGGAATCGAGAACGACTGTCGTATCGTGACCACCGTAGCGGAGCACAACTCCGTTCTCCGCCCCATCCACCTCTTGAGACAACGCTATCCCGGCATCGAGGTCACCCGTATCGGACTGACCCCGGACGGCGGCCTGGATGTAATGCAGGCGGCCGACGCCATGAGACGTCATCCCCGCCTGGTGGCCTTGACCCATGCATCCAACGTGACCGGCCGGCTGATGGACGTGGCCCCGATCTTCGAAATGGCCAAACGCGTCGGAGCCATCACCCTTCTGGACGCCGCCCAGACCCTGGGATGCATTCCTCTCCTTCCGGAGGCGATGCATGCGGACCTCGTGGCATTCACAGGACACAAATGGCTTCACGGTCCTCCCGGTACCGCCGGCCTGTATGTGCATCCCGACGTGGAACTGAATCCAATCTGGGTGGGAGGAACGGGATACCGCGGCGATCTACCCGGTCAGCCCCGAGAGATGCCCATGCGCCTCGAGGCAGGGAGTCTCAGTGCACCCGCCTTCGCCGGCCTGGTCACCGCCCTCCGTCATCACCGGGAAATGGGTGAAGAATTCATGAAGCGCGCCATCGACCTGTCGCAGCGATTGCGATCGGAACTCGGGAACATACCGGGGGTGACCCTAGCGGACCCCTCGCTCCGGGGGCATCGGGTCCCCATCGTTTCCTTATGCATGGCCAGCCTGAGTCCGGAGTCCTTGGAGGGATACCTGTTCAAACAGTATGGCATTCTGGGCAGGGCCGGACTCCATTGCGCGCCCCTCATGCACCAATCTTTGGGAACCTTTCCCAACGGCGCTTTCCGGCTGAGCCCCTCGGGATTCAATACGCCCTCCGAGATAGACACGGTCATCCGCGCCTTCCATGAACTATCTCAGAATCCGGCATCCGAGGAGTCAGCAGGCGGTGGAACACTGCCGGCGCGATTCCCTCCGGAGGCCGAAGGCAAGTAGACAATCGCTTCCACGCCGCCTTGGGGCCGCCGATACAGACGCACCCAACCGCCATGCAGGCCCATCACGGAGCGCACCACCGTGAGTCCCATCCCGGCGCCCACCTGATCCCGAAGCTTCGGATCCCTGGAGCGATAAAAGGCTTCAAATACCCGGGATAATTCATGCTCCGGAATTCCGCAACCTCGATCGGCAATCGTTATGCTGGTTCCCTCACCGACCTGCCGCATTTCCACCTGCACATCCAATCCCGGCGCACTGAAACGAATCGCATTTCGCAGCAAGTACCGAAAAGCCTTCCCCAACAACTCCTCGTTTCCCCGAACCACCGCTTCAGGAACCGGTTCCCTCAAGGTGATTTCGACGCTTCTCGCAGCCGCTTCTTTCGCTTCCTCCTCCAGGCTCCGTCTCAGCAGCATAGCCACATTCACCGGGCGAACTTCTTGCGGATACAGGCCCGCGTCGATCCGCGCGGCAACAAGCCAGTCGTCCAGGAGGTCCAAGGTCGCCCGCGCACGTAGTGACGCCTTCCGGACAATGCCTTCTTGGAGCTGGGACATGCCCCCTGCAATCCCTTGTTCCAATATCATCAGATACTGACGCACAGCTGCAACCGGCGCCTTCAACTCATGAACGCAGAAAACCATCTGCTTCTGCAAGGCGGCGAGTGACCGCTCATCCCCTTGAAAGACTGGAAGGGATCCGCCACCCGACTGCGATGCGATCCCTTCCGCCACAAGGGAGAGCAACATTGCCGCCAGTCTCCGTTCCTCCTCGGCAAGCGACCGACAACGATCGGCCACGATGAGAGCTCCTACGGTTCCCTCGCGGCCACGCACCGGAAGATAATCAAGGAATGAATAACGCTCCAGCCGGACCCAAAGCGGAACCCCCCCCTTCAACAGATCTTCGCGAGTCATCAAGCCATCCTGGGCCAGCAGGAATCGGAGAATTGCCTCCTGGTCGGATTCCGTCAGATCGAGCGGTTTGTCGGTCTCCGTTTCCCAAGAAATGCACCGCCCCAATTTGACATTGCCCATCAGGACCCAGATGCAATCGAGGTGAAAAAGGTCCCTATACCCGTTGGATAGTTCCTCCAGCACGGATTCCGGCTTCTGATCGGAGACCATGCGCCCTCCCAGCCGGAGACAAAGCTTCGTGTATTCGTGGATCATGGAATCCGGAAGGCTCGCTCGCCACACAGCGAAACTCCTTTAGAACGCTTCTCCAACTTGTCGCTGTAGACAATGAAATTCGTCGAATTCCGGGACCCGATCCGCGGAAGAGGATCTCTCCAGGAATCCGGAGGAAAAAGCCGCGGGGACATCTCACCTGCATTCCCAGTGAACAGATACGGCTTTCGGAATCGGGGCCTATGGATATCCGCCGAAGTGGATCGTCGCAACACCGTCAAGCCGATGGACCGGATTACAGTCGGGATACGGGAAGCAACGCATCCAGCAACGCATTGAGTTCATCAAAATCCACAGGTTTTACCACAAAGGCATCCACGCGTTGAGACCCCATGCCCGAATAGGATCGCGCCTCGCTGACGGTGCCCATGGCGGTCATCAGTATTACCGGGATAGCTGCGCAACCCGGAAGTTCGCGTATCCGCTCCACGAGGTTGAACCCATCGGTGTCCGGGAGAACAAGGTCCAGCAAACACAGATCCGGGACCGAGTTCCGCACGCAATCCAACGCCGCCTCGCCCGTATAGGCGCATTCCACTTGAAGCCCCCGCACCTCCAGGAAAAGTCTCAGGGATTCGACCATGTCGTAGTCGTCGTCCACGAGCAAAATTCTGGCGGAATTGGGCATGGGAAACACGCCTCGATTTACGATGGATCCTTTTCCGGTTGCCTCCTCACGCAGAGAACCGAGCAATCCGCTTTTCGAACCACCTTTTCCGCGGTGCTTCCGAAGAACACGTGGGCCAACCCTGTAAGGCCCTGAGAGCCCATGACAATGAGATCGACCTGATTCTTTTCGGCGAATTCTACAATGCGATTGGAGGGATATCCATTTTCGATCCGTACCTCATAGTTCGGGTAATCCTGCAGGCGGGGGACATACCATTCGCTGATTTTTTCCTGGGAGGCTTTCATGACTTCCTCGGTAATCTCCACGGAAGTATAGCTGGGCACAAATTCCTCAAAGGCCGGGGAAGGGGCCACGATGGGAGGAATGACATGAACAAAGTACAACCGGGCCCCATTGCTCCTGGCCAACTCCGCGGCGACATCAAAAGCCCGATCCGCTCCTTCCGAGAAATCCGTACAGTACGCAACTCGCTTGAACAGCTTCACGAATTAGCCCTCCTCTCTTCTGAACTTTAACGACCCAACATCGACCTTCGGCTGCACCGGCGAAAAGTCCTTCAACGGCCCGATGCCTCACTCCCTGCCCGTCGGCGTATGTACGGGTCTGAGAGGCAGTGGCCGACGCAAGGCGACCAGGCACACGGGTCCACATCAATGAATCGTACGTAAAGACCCGGAGGTGCAGGCTGTCCGCACCCCTACACGCCGGGATCTCCGCGGCTCAGGCAGGCCGCAACGCCCGGACCAACGAGGACGCCCTATCCATTCATGTATCGGCGGCCGCGCTGTTCGCGGTCCTTTGGGCGGACCCTCGGATGCCTTTTCGACAGGATTCCTTGGCTTGATTCTAAGGGGTCGGGGGGGGCAGCGTCAACGATTTGTATTCCGGATCCGTTTCAGGAGGCGGCGGGAACGGCTGGAATGAACACTCGAAAGATTGTGCCCCGTTCCGGAACGCTTTCCACTTCGATGGAGCCGAGGTGGGCATCCACCACGCCTTTCACGATGGGCAACCCCAAACCGGTCCCAACGACTTTCCGGGTTTCTCGGCTGCGGACCCGGTAGAATCGATCGAAAATCCGTGGAAGATCTTCCTTCGCAATGCCGATGCCGGTGTCCGAGACTTCGAGAAGGAACATGTCCCCCTTGGATCCGGCCTGGACATGGACCGAACCGCCGTTCCGATTGTATCGAACGGCATTGGAGACCAGATTCATCACAACGCCTTCCAGATACATGGGGTCCCCGAGCACGGGAGGGAGGGAATCCGGGAGCTCCAGTTCCACCCGAATGTTCCGTTCCTCGGCATGCGGCCGGATCAACTCCACAACTGCGGTGATTACCGGCTTCATATCCAGGCGTTCCTTGTTCAAAACCAGCTTCCCCGCTTCGATCTTGGAAAGATCCAGAAGGTTATTGATCATTCGCAACAGCCCGGTGCTTCTTTCCGCCACACGATCCAGAGTCTCACGCTGCGTAGGATTCAAGGGCCCCATTACTTGGGAACGGAGCAAGTCCACATGCTGGCGCATCGCCGCGAGAGGTGACCGCAACTCGTGAACCACCATGGACACGAAATCCGATTTCATTCGTTCAAGCCGCTTCACGTGTCCAATGTCCTGGAGCACCGTCACCGTACCCATGGGCGTGCCTTCCTCATCCCTCACCACACCCGAAGTGGCTCGCACCAGTGCATCGTCGCTTACTTCCAATTCCTGGGTTATGGTGGACACGTTGGGCGCATCCGCGTTCAGAATCTGGCTGATGGCCCGGGTCATGGCGGCATTGGCGACAACCTCCGTAATACTCCGACCCCGCAGCACCGTGGGCGATAGCCCCAATAGCCGTGAGGCGGCGGCATTGTTCAGTACGATTTCCGCGTTTTGATCCGTGATGATCACCCCATCGGCCATGGCCTGAATGATGTTCGAAATACGGCTTTTCTCTGTGGCGATGTCTCTGAGACTTTTGGCCCGCTCTTCTCGAAGGAACGCCGCTTCCCTTTCCAGGCGTTTCATTTCCCAGGCTCGGCGCACTACCATGCGAACCTGATCCGGAGCAAACGGCTTCGTAATGAAATCGTACGCCCCGCGTTTCATGGATTGAACGGCCGTCTCGATGGTTCCATGACCCGTGATCACAATCACCACCGTATCCAATTGACGCTCACGGATTTCGTCCAGAACGGCCATCCCGTCCATAACGGGCATTTTCAGGTCCAACAGTGCGATATCCGCATGCCGGCGGATGATGAGGTCCAACCCCTCACGGCCGTTCTCGGCGGTGTACACCCGGTAGTCCGCTTTGGATAGAACCCGGGCGCATCCTTCCCGGATGAGTTTCTCATCATCCACTACAACCACCGTGAGTTCGGGATCCGTCATCCCCTCCACCTCCGTGAATTCAGATTCTTGGAATCAGGATTATCGTAGCGAGGAAGACTCATCAGGAGGAATCGGAAGTTCGACACGAAAAATGGACCCCATACCTTCGACGCTTTTCACCATAAGCCGACCTCCGTGGCGCTTGACGATTCCGTACGAAGTAGCCAGCCCCAGTCCCGTGCCTTTACCCACTTTCTTGGTGGTAAAGAACGGGTCGAACACTCGGGAAAGCAATTCTTCGGGAATCCCGCACCCGGTATCCTCCACCTCGACCACCAGCACACCCTGGGGATAATCCGCCCTGGAACGAAACGTCAGAACCCCTTCCCCCTCCATGGCGTCGACGGCATTCACCAGTAAGTTGGTAAGGACCTGATTCATTAGACCGGGATTGCCCAATACTCGCGGCAGTTCCAGATCCAGTTCGAGAACTATTCGTATATCGTGCAGCATGGACTGATCCTTGAATAAGGAAACCACCTTCTGCACGCATTCATTCACGCTGAAATAGATCTGTTCGGTTCCGCTTTGACGACTGAAATCCAACAGGTTCTGGACAATATCCTTGCATCGGAGTGTCTGCTCCACGATGTGCTCCAGATCTTTCCAGCCCGGGCTATCGGGGCTCATGTCTTCCATCAGGATGTTGGCATACATGAGAATCCCTCCGAGGGGATTGTTGATTTCGTGGGCTACACCGGCGGCCAGCTTTCCCAGGGAAGCCATCTTCTCGGACTGCACCAGCTGAAGATGGGTTTCCTCCAACTCCCGTTCCATCCGGATCCGCTCTCTCAAGTCGGTAAAAATTCCCACCGTGGCTTTTTCCTGTCCGTCCTCATAAATCATGGCTGCCGAGAGATTGCAGGGAATGATCCGACTCTCACGATCCTTCAAATTCACTTGCGTAGTGGTGAGTTTGCCCACACCGCCGCATTCCTCGCTCCGAATCTTGGCCATAATTTCACGCGCTTCGGCCGGATCCGAGTAAATCGTGCTGATGTGCATCTTCCCGACCACATCCTCCGAACGGTAGCCGAGCATACGCTCGGCATACTCGTTGAAAAAGGTCACATTGCCTTTTATGTCGCTGGCCATGATGCCGTCCACGGAACTGCGGATGATGTTGGATAGGAACACATTGGTTCTGCGGAGGGTATCCATGATTTCGTCTTTGAGAGTCTGTTCCCGGAGATATACAAAGGTCTTACGCCCCACATCGGTTCTGGCGACGCTGACACAGGCCTCCACGGTACACTGAGAGCCGTCGGGCCTCTTGATGAGGAATTCCGTGAGAAACCGGCGGCTGTCTTCTTTGCGGCTTACCAGCTCACTGTGAATCTGTAGCCAGGGAAGCCGGGCCACGTCGTTCAAAAGAATATCGAACTTGGTGCCCAGGAGTCGGTCCTTCTTGATTCCCGTCAGCTCCTCCGCCTTGCGATTTGCGTATTCAACACATACCTCTTCGTCCAGAATGAGAATTCCGTCGGTGCCCATCTCCAGCACCATTTGGCAAAGAGAACGCATGCGCGAGAGCCTCTTTCGAATCTCTGCCCGGGATAGATCTTTTTTCTGATCCAGCCAGTCCATGTCCAGATCGTATTGAAACACCCAGGCCCCCTCTTATGGAATATTTCTTATGGAATCGCTGAAAACCGTGCAAGAACTCCGCCTGCACAGAATGAAGGCCGCAACCGGAACCCCGCACCACCGGAGAGGTCATGGCAAGGAGATGTTCGTACCGCCTAAGAGAAACTTAAGATCATCGTCTTTGAACTGGAGACCCGCACCGACAAAAAAGGATTTGCGTCCCCGGTCACTGAAGGCGTCGTCGTACCCCGCAGTAACATAGAAGTGATCAAAGAGATTGGCATCCGCGTAAAACTTGACATGGGGCTTACGGCTGGAGTCGAAATCAAAAACCTCTGCGGAAAGCTTCAGATTGTCGTCGAACAGGTAATGATCCACGCCGAACCCGCCTGTCGATTCAATAATACCTCCTCGAATCGTGGTATCAAAGTAGCGTTTGGCAATCTGCGCGGAAAACTTGAGTTCGTCTTCGTCGATCTGCTGCTCGCTCACGCGCTCGAACGTGGTGCTCCCGTCGGGATGCGTCACCGTAAGATCCGTGACTTTGCTTCGCATTCGTCCCCGAGGATCATCCACAACGCTCAGCAGGTAATACTTATCCAACGAGGGCTGGATTCGAAGATTCACATAAGATTTCACATCATCCCCTCGAACCAGATACTCACCCCGATAGCCCAAGTAGACTCTTAAGCGTTCCGCCCTGGCCGTCAGAGAACTCACATGGGTCAATGTTTCATCCAACTTCTCCCCGATGGACGGATCCGTCACCAGCTTTCCCAGAGTACCTTCGCCCCTCCTGATTCTGTCGGAAACATCCCGGACCGACGCCAGTGCCGCATTCAATTCCTCTATGGTTTCATCCTCCACCAACAAACGTCCCAGTGTACCCTCGCCCTGCTCCACTCTCCGGACGATCGACTGAAGGCCGGTCAGGGTTTCCTCCAGGGATTCGGAGGCATCACGTACATTGGCGATCAGGACATGCACGTTTTCTTTGTTTACACCGCTCAATTCTTTGAGATCTGCGGAAAAGCTCCTGAAATTAGACAAAATTTGCTCGAAGATCTCGGTATTGCGAGTGACCATGGCGTCCAGAGATCCCGTGACGCGTCTCGTGTTTTCGACGATTTCGCGGAGAGCTTCTTCCCCTTCCACGCCTCCGACGGCCCCCTTCAAAGAGGCGGTCACCGATTTCACATCCTCGGCGATGGCCGTGAGTTGCACCAGCAGCTCATCCACATCCACCTGGGATTGCGTCTGATCGATTTCCGAACCGGGGGTCAAGGCCGGTTCCTGAGGGGAACCGGGCACAATCTGAACGAAGCGGTCTCCCAAGACGCCGCGGGTCCGAATGACGGCCTGTGCGTCATGGGCAATCAGCACGTCCGGTCGTATACGCAGGACCACTTCGGCCCTTCCCTCATGGAGGCCGATACCCTCCACGGATCCGATCCGGATACCCGCCATCTCCACGGGGGTTCCCGGTTTGAGCCCCGAGACCGTATCGAAGAAGGCCACCAGTTCGTATCCATCCCGTTCGGTGGGATCGGGTCGTCCCACCTGGAAGGACATGTAGACCACGGCAATCAGCCCCGCCAACACCAGGAGCCCCACCTTGATTTCCGCCGTGAAACCGCCCATAAGGATTCCCCCCGGGTCTTGCGGAGCCTTTACTCCGAACGCCCCTGAAGGAAGCGTTGAACCACAGGAATAGGAGATTGTTTCATGGCCTCCGGACTTCCTTCAGCCACAATGGTTCCCTCCGCCAGCATGGCCACCCGGTCTGCAATTCGAAACGTGCCCTGAACATCGTGACTGATCACGACGGCCGTGACATGGAGACGGCTCTGGGTTCTCACGATCAACCGATCGATGGAATCCGCCAGCACCGGATCCAACCCGCTCGTAGGCTCGTCAAACAACAAGATCTCGGGATCCATGGCAATGGCCCTCGCCAATCCCACACGTTTTCGCATTCCTCCGCTCAAGTGGGAGGGCATCTTCTGTTCAACCCCGCTGAGTCCAACGAGTTCAAGCTTTTCCGCTACGATCCGCCGGACCTCCCGCGGTTTCAGTCGAGTATGCTGTAACAGTGGAAATGCCACGTTTTGCGCCACATTCATGGAGTCGAACAGGGCGGCATCCTGGAATAAAATACCCATACGTTTTCGGATGGGCGCCATATCCCATTCCGACATGGCCGCAAGGTTGCCGCCATACACGTTCACTTCACCACGGTCCGGGCGAATGAGGCCGATCATGTGTTTCAGAAGAACGCTCTTGCCTCCGCCGCTTGCGCCCATGATCACGGTAATTCTTCCCCGCTCCACGCGAAGGTTCACTCCCCGCAATACATGCTGGACGCCGAAAGACTTGTGTACATCGTTCAGCTCGATCACCGCCGTTCTTCCCATCCGGAAACGGCATCAGAACACCAAAGCCGTAAAGAGATAATCGGACACCAGGATCAAGATAGAGGCAATCACCACGGCTTGCGTGGTGGAGCGGCCCACCCCTTGAGCCCCACCATCCGTGGTCATCCCCTTGTAGCACCCTACAAGACTCAAGATCAAACCGAAGACCACGGCTTTGGACAGGCCGTGCATGATGTCGGCCGGCTCCACGTAATCCTCGATGCGACCCAAGAAGGTAACCCGATCCATACCCAGGAGATACACTCCCACGAAGTAGCCCCCGGCGATGCCGATGAAATCAGTCACTCCCGTGAGTACCGGCGTCATCAGCGTGCCGGCGAGTATTCGGGGCGCCACCAGATGATTTACCGGATTGACCGCCATGGCCCTGAGGGCGTCAATTTGTTCCGTCACCCGCATGGTTCCGATCTCGGCCGCCATAGCAGAACCGGCCCGCCCGGTCACCATGAGCGAGGTCAGGACGGGACTGAGCTCACGGGTTATGGAAAGTGTAACCACCGGCCCCACCAAACTTTCCGCGCCGAACAAGTGAAACCCCTTGTAACTCTGAAGAGCGAAAACCATCCCCGTGAAGCCCCCCGTCAGGCTGACCACGAAAATGGATTTCACACCCACGAATTCCATCTGGGTGAATACATTTCGAATATTGAAAGGGGGGCGGAACGTCCAGTAGACCGCTTCGGCCAACAGGATCAAGATGCGACCCATCTCTTCCACAAAACGAATCGTCAGACGCCCCAAAGCTGCTATGGGCCTCAGCATGAACACCCCGGAGTGGCTTGTAGTGAACCTCAAACAGTTCTCAAGCCATATCAAGCTATAGAAGTATACTGGACTAGTCAAGGCTTGATGGAAGACCGGAGCCCGGAAGGGACCGGGATAGGCCCTTATCAGCCGTTGATAACCCGAGCACTTGATTGTTGATTCACGGGGCGGTACTGAACCCCGGCGAAGCCGCCACCCGTCCCTCCCACACAAGTATCCGGAGTATCTCAGCGCGATTCCGCCCCCCACGGACTCGATCCGTCTATTTCCACGGCGGCCACAAATACTACTAAGCTTCCTCCGGGCTCCAGGCTTGATTCCGCGAGGAGCCAAACCGGATCAGGAAGCCCTTGCATTCGGCTTCCGGTGATCGTTTTCGTCGATCTCGTCGTTACCGGCAATCTTATTGCACCATTCCTTAACCAAGATCAAGGCCGCGTGCCGGTCGAGCGATTGATAATTCTTCATGATCACTTTAGAAAAGCGGATCGGTTTTCGCAGATGTAGACTGAAAACGAAAGAAGGCGCCATCCGGGGACGGAACCTGCTTGTATCCCACGAAATCGTTGCACAGAGCCGCATTCAACGTCCGGTAAGCTGCTGGAGCGCGGCTCTTTTTCGCGTTTCCAGGTTGGCCGTGTTCCGAACGGCAAGAATATCGGAGTCGGGATCCCCGTTCCGGAACGGCTCCCGAGGTCCGAACGAATTCCCGGTGGCATAACAATAAACGCAACCATGCAAACACGTGTCGTAGGCGCCGATGTCCCGGCTGTCCCGGCATCCGCACTCGCTGCGGGTAGGATTCCGCTTCACTCCTCTCCATGAACCGATCTCGGGGGCCTCTCCCGAATCCCAATCCACGCAATGCGCCTTTCGGATTGTTTCTCCTATCAGGTAATCACCGCAACAGGAGTGCAGGGTTATGCCGAATTCCCGGGCAATGGATGCCAGTTCCCGTGCAAGATGCAGCCTCCGATCCTCGGTGGGCGTCAGTACACGGATGTTCTTAATCTTCTCTAACTGTGCGAACCGTCTTTCCACCTTTCCGTACCGGGTAGGAAAACTCATGACACAGCTTGCCGTCTTGTTCTCCAACTGTCTGCACAGACGCCGAAAGGTTCGAAGATGGAAATCCGCATCGGTCACATTGGAAATCAGCACGGGATCGTATCGCCATGTGACACGCTTGCTGCCGGCTCTTTCCACCAGAGCATCGAAGGTTTGGAGAGCCTGTTGCGTCTCCGGTACCCGGGGCTCCAGAGATCGGGGCAGCCCGGTAATGGTAAAGTGAAATCGGCAGGAGTCCCCGCGACGTTCCAGCACTGGGAAATGGGGAATCAGCGGAGCGAAATTCTTGGACCAGAAAACAAACCCCCGAACCTCGGAAGGAATCAGAGAAACCGCAAAAAGACGACCCCCGAAAGGATTCTCCACCAAGGCGTATCCCGCCTTCAAACGGTTTAGAAACCACGGCATGTAGAACGCCGGGATATCGGTTCGCCGACTTACGGACACGATGTGCACGGGACGATTCCTCAGAGAACTGGGTACATTGCCGGATGTACCGGATGGCTCAAACCCATGTTCAGGCTTCCTGCGAAAAGACCCAAAGCCGGGTTGTTCCCGCTTTCTACCGGACTCGAGGGTCTTGGCGCCTGCGCTCTATTTCATTGGGATAGGTTGATTACGGCGTTGGCGATGCCGAATTCCTCCAGTGCTCAGGGGGCAGGATTGGCACGAGGTGGATGATCTGCTATAGTGATTGGAATCGTCTACTTGGTAACTCATCGGCGCCATGCCGTGCAGAAACATCCAACAAAAGTGACTGTGCATTCCTCGGCGGCATAATCCGTAATCCGGAATTTCCATGACCCGACGTCGAAACCGAAGCAAACGAACGGGAGCGGCCCTCCTGAGCCTGAAAGAAATATTCCTCGGACAATCGGATGTTTCTTCCGGAATCGAGATTTGGACACACTGGAAAGCCGAGGCGGGTGTCGTTGTGGCCGATCGGGCCCAACCCCTTTCCTTCCGGAACGGAACGCTCTGGGTGGTTGTCCCGAGCGCCGCGTGGTTGCAGGAACTCCAGTTTCAGGCGGAACTCATCCGGAATAACCTGAACCGCGCCTGCGGCAGACCCATCATCAAGGAAATCCGCTTTCAGCAAGGAGATTTTCCGTCGCAGGAGACGGTTTCGACGCATTCTTCGGCCCCGCCGGAATCCTGCCCGCTTCCGGACCCGGAAACCACGGAGCAAATCCATACGCAGGTGCGGCGGATTCGTGATCCCGAAATGCGTGAACAGGTGCGGCGTCTTTGGATGCTCAGCGCTTCCAGGAAGCTGGAGTAACCCTTCGCTGTTCCCGGCCGCCGGGGACACTTGAAAGGGGTCCGTCCCTCATTCCTCACAACCGGTAAATCTCCTCGAACTCCTTCGTATATGCGCCGTCGCCATGGTACAAAATCAGAGGAGGATCCACCGCAAGCCCCTCTCCTCCCCCTTTCGACGCCGACACCAAGACCAGCCTGGCCGGAGAGTCCTCTTTCCCATGTACCATCCGCAGGCGTTTAGGAGCAAAGCCTTCCTCCTGCAGACACCGGAACAGATACGGGAGGTTGGAAGGACGATAGATGAGGTCCAAACGGCCTGCAAATCGGAGCAAGTAGGCCGCGGCCTGAACAAAATCTCCCAGGGTTCCCAGGATCTCATGACGGGCTTGAGCCTTCTCCATGCGGGGGTTGACGCGACCCGATGCCGGTCTTCCATACGGTGGGTTGAGCACCGCCAAATCAAAAGCTCCGGGAGGCAGATGCTCCGATACCTGAGTAACCCGGCTTTCGCATACCAGGATCCGATCCGCCAATCCGTTAAGGCAAGCGTTCTTTCGAGCCAAACCCGCCAACCCCGATTGCGCCTCGACCCCTACGATGCCATCAATCCGGGCATCCAACCCCAGAATGACCGCGATTATCCCACAGCCGGTTCCCAGATCGACGACTCGGTCACCGGGTTGCACGGCCGCAAACCGCGCCAGAAGAATCGCATCCAGGGAGAAGCGGTACCCGTCCTTGTGCTGCACCAGCAGCAATCGACCTCCGAAAAGCGTGTCCAGCGTCTCGCCCGGACCCAACGCTTTCTGAATCGCGTTGACATCGGCACGGTTCATCAAAACCTGTTTATCACCAAGCCGGAGATCACCTTGGGATAAAAGTAAGTGGACTTGCGCGGCATGATCAGGCCTTCCTCGGCGACCTCCATCACCTGGTCGATGCGGGTGGGGTTCATCAGAAAGCACGCCGCGGATTCTCCCACTTCCACCGCTTGCAGAGCTTCCGCCATGCGGCTCGAATACCGCAACGCATGCTCGTTATCCAGGTCTTCATCCCGTATGCCGAGTATCCTCTTGAGCACCAACTCCGTCAGCACCACGACGTCCAAACCCTGCAGGGGTTTCGGGATGCTTTCCCCAAAGATCTCTTCCATAACATGGGGCTTCAATCCGAGCAGGCTCACACTCCGGTCATGTTGAAAACAGAACCCGAAAGTGTGCGTACGCCTTCCGCCCTCGTTCATGGCCGAAGCGAGACGGCCCAGCGTCTCTGGACACAAATCACCCCCGAACTCGAACCGTTCCACATCCATAACCTCGGCCGCTTCCTTCAGGAATCCCTCTTTGGAAAGATGCGCGGGCCAGGCGGTAAGCAGGCGATGCACCGGGAGGATAGTCAGAGGTTCACTGGCGTTGCACAGGTACATCATCACGTATTGCGCCGGATGCCCTTCTCCGGATATGTCTTCCGTCGCCTGGACGTGTTGCCAGAAAGCCACCGCCGTCTCATACCGGTGATGCCCGTCGGCAATGAACAGCTCGCGCCCCCGGAACCACTCCTGGACCAGGCGAATCGCATCCGTATCCGTAACGCGCCATAATCGGTGCCGGATGCCGTCTCGATCCCGAAATTCCGCGTCGGGGGACGGCCCGCGCGTCTCCTCCAACAGCTTCGTCACTCTTGCCTCGGGATCGGAGTATACCGAGAAAATAGGACACAAATTGGCCCGACAGGCCTGCATGAGCTTGAAACGATCGGACTTGGTTTCGGAAAACGTCTTCTCATGACGGCGGATACTCCCTTCCGTCAGATCCTCCAACCGGACCAGAGCAATCAACCCCATGCGCCGGCACGGCGCACATCCCTCCACCTCGTAATCGATGACGTATGAGTAGAGACCGGGCTCCGAATCCGGAACCAGAATACCACCTTCCTGCCATTCCCTGAAGCAAGTCGCGGATCGGGTATAGCGATTCTCTGTGTCGGTATCCTCCGGGTACTGCCTACCAAGAATAAGACGAATGATATTGTATGGATGCATTTGATAGTATCTCTCCTGTCCCTCGGGAGAGATTACGTCATAAGGAGGAGCAACCACAAGTGACAAGTCGTCCACATACCTCATGTTATAGCGAAGACCTCTGAACTCCTTAATATCCGCCACAAGAATACCTCAATATCTGTCCTGCCCTGAGCAATCGGAGCATCTGAACGGTACAGGAGCGAGTCTCCGAAACCCCTCCGCCGTCCTATGAGAATAGGGATTCCGAAAGGCTGGTGATAACCGATGCCCTTCAGGAGCGCGAACCCGAACGAAAAAGACGGTCGCCGGATACGCCGTAGTCCCACCCGATCCTAACAAACCGTTGGTAAACACCATTGTGGACAAGCCGGTGAAAAACGATGAGATGCAAGGCGCGCGAATCCTGAGCATTGAGGCGCACACACGGTACGCCGCAACGACGAAGGATGAAGTGTCACGCCGTTGGCGTGACCCGCGTTTTCCAACGGCATGCCAAGCGCCCTGCGCAACCGGGCGCCGCACCAAAAACAGAATTGACGGCAGCCGATACTGCGGCCGGCATGTTTCCACATCCGTGTATTCGCCCGTTATCGTGAGCACCGTTGTTCGCCGATATTCCTCCCGATTTCTTCCACACGAGAAAACACTTCTTTCTCATCCAGGGTGGTGAACCGGCCCTCCAGCAACACGGGCCGTCCATTGATGACTACGGAGGTCACTTCGCTACCGTTGGCGCAATACACCAGATGGGAAAAGGGATTAAACAACGGTATCATATGAGGCCGTCTGCAATCCAGCACCACCAGATCGGCCTTTTTCCCTATTTCAAGGCTGCCGATGGCATGCTCCATGCCAAGGACGGCGGCGCCTCCCCGTGTTGCCATGGAAACCACGGTCCGGGCATCCATGATCGTGGGGTCCTTGCGAATCACCTTGTGGAGCTTGGCCACCGTATCCATTTCCCCGAACATGTTCAGATCGTTGTTGCTGGCACAGCCATCCGTTCCCAGCCCCACTTGAACGCCGCGGCTTATCAGGTCCGGTACCGGACTTACGCCGGAAGCAAGCTTCATGTTGCTTTCCGCGTTGTGGCAGACTCGGACTCCCCGAGTCGCCAGCAGATCCATCTCCTTGTCGTTCAACACGACGCAATGGTCTGCAATCAGGCGCGCCGTCAAGACACCCAGCTCATCCAGAAATTCCACGGGCCGCATTCCATGCCGTTTTACCACCGCAGCCACTTCCGAATCGGATTCGCTCAAATGGGTGATCAGCGGAACATCCGTCTCTTCCGCCAAGTCGCGGGCTCGAATCAGAAGTTCCGGGGAACACGTGTAAGCACTGTGCGGTTCAACCGCCACCGAAATCAAGGGGTGTCCCTTCCAACGTTCCACAAGTTCTCTCGTGAACCGCAATCCGTTTTCGATACGACCGTAGCTCGGAGAATCAAAATCATAGAGCACCTCTCCAACCACGGCGCGCATACCCGCACACGCGGCGGCCTCCGCGACCCGGTCTTCAAACAGATACATGTCACAAAAAGTGGTCGTGCCCGAGCGAATCATCTCCGCCGCCGCCAGCATGGCGCCCCAATACACCCACTCTCCCGTCAGCTTTCGCTCCGCCGGAAATATGTAGTGATCCAGCCAGTCCATCAGCGGCAAGTCATCGGCCAAGCCTCGGAACAAGGACATAGCCGCATGCGTGTGTGCGTTGACCAGACCGGGCAATACCAAGCCTCCACGGGCGTCGATACTGCATCGGGCATTGTCGGCGGATTCCGCCCCGCCCGGTCCTATCGCTGAAATAGTATCTCCGGTCACGGCTATGAACCCGTTCTCAATGATCTCACAGGAGGAATTGATAGTGACAATTCGGCCGTTGCGCACCACAAGGTCGTACGGGGCCGGCGATTCCCCACCCGATCTTTCCCGGCTCTCCGGAGTGTGGTGCGATGTTCGGGCTTTTCCGGATCTCATGGAGAATCCTCCGAGCGCTCAATACACATAATATGGGTAATATGAGATAGTTAGACCCATATGGGCACCCATCCGGACCGTCTCTTTTCGTATCCCCATCTCTTGTAAGCGGGAAAAAACAATTGACACCCCGGACTCAGAAACCTAAATTAGGACCCATCAGGTATTATAGAGTCAAGGAGATTTTGCTCCAATGGTCAAAGCAGCACTGTATAGCTTACCGATACTTCTGGTATTTGTCGTCGGAATGGTCTTGCCTCACCAACCGGAACGCGTCTTCTCCTCCGTGAAAACACGGCCGTCGGGTATCCTCCACCCGGATCTCCTGGCATTACTGAAAAGGGACCGGACAACAACCGTCGTCCACGGGAGCGAGGTTCTCCTCCTGGCCTGTTCGGATGAAAGTAGCTCGGCTGGTCCGGACCAGGAAGACGCAACAGAGGAAAACAAAAGCCCGTTCCACCGATACGATCCCATTATCGAAGCGGCATCCAGCGAATACGACGTGGATTTTTTCTTGGTCAAGGCCATCATCCAGGCGGAATCCAGTTTCAATCCTTCCGCCGTGTCACCGGTGGGTGCTTCGGGCCTGATGCAAATCATGCCCGGAACCGCCGATATGTTGGGTGTGAGAAATGCCTTCGACCCGGAAGAAAACATCCATGCAGGAGTCCGATATTTCAGATTACTGCTGGAAATGCTGGACGGGGACGTTGAGTTGGCCCTTGCGGCGTACAATGCCGGCCCCACACGCGTGCTTAGGCACGGAGGCATACCTCCGTACCGGGATACTCTGAAGTACGTATCTGCGGTTATTGAATACGCCCAGCAATTTCGATCCCTCTGAGGGAAAAACCGATCGGCGGTTTCACATCCCGGAAACACCGCGACCGTTCCACTCGGAAAATCGCTTCAGGACGCCTAGTCCCGCCGGACCGCTTTTCTCGGGGTGGAATTGCACCGCCAAGAGATTCCTCCACCCCAGGACGGATGCAAACCGGACGCCGTATTCCGTCACCCCCAATTTGACATTCGCGTCCTCAGGATCCGGATAGTACGAATGGACGAAATAGAAGTCGCTTTCCTCCGGCAGCCCCGCAAACACCGCATGGTCAGCCGCCATGCGTACTTGGTTCCAACCCATATGCGGGATCTTCAGCTCCGGATGCGAGTATGACAAGCGACGGGCAAAACTCCGGGTGCGACCTTTGAGTAGTCCCAGACATCGGGTATCGTTTTCTTCACTGTGTTCCAGAACAATCTGAGTTCCCAGGCAAATCCCCAACAAAGGGGTTCCCTTTTCAAACACATCCCGAATGACACGATCCAGCCCCGCTGCCTTCAAATTCAACATGGCCTGCCCGGCCGCTCCCACGCCGGGGAAGATAACCCGTTCAGCGGCGCGGATGCGTACCGGATCGGAGGTAATCTCCCAAGGGATCCCCAACCGTTCCAGCGCCCGCGCCACGCTGGTCAGATTTCCGGCTCCGTAATCGATAATAGCTACCATAAGCGGCTCTTCCGACTCCTGAAAGTCCCCGGCGGCCATTTGATAAACAGTACTGCGGGCAGGCCGGCGAAGAACGATGAGATGCAAGGCGCGCGAATCCTGCGGAATGAGGCGTACAGTACACCGCAAGAACGAAGGATGAAGCGCAACTCAGCAGATCGCGTTTTTCAACGGCCTGTTAGGGGACTCCATTATTCCGACGCGGGTGTGACATACACCGAAGTTGGATTAGATAGCACCCGCCGGCGGTGAAGTCAATTTCCAAATCCCGACCGGCGCAACGCTTCCTACCGCCTGAGCAAATCTCAAAAGCCCGTTCATCAACCGTATTGCGGACAGATCGGTGCAAAACGATGCGATGCAAGGCGCGCCTCTGGCGTGGTGAGTCCTAAGGAATGAGGCGTACAGGCAGTAGCCGCAATAATGAAGGATGAAGCCTCACGCCGAAGGCGTGACTGCGGATCGCGCTTTTCACTGTAAAAGCGGAACCGGGCCGGGCAAGATCGGCGAAAAACGACAAGATACGGGACGCACAGATTCGGAGGAGTGACACATAGAGGGAGTAGTCCGCAGTCAAAGAAGACACTACAGGAGCCCCCCTGTCGGCGCCTGTTTCTGCAAGGCGCCGGGGAGATGGGGCAACTGGGACACACGGGATTTGTTTACCGGATGCCGGAAACGAATATCGAACCTTCAGAGGCACGGTATAACCGTTCCTCCTCCACCTCCATCCAACGGAGGATTTACCAAGCGATCTCCGAAACGGTAACGATACCATGTACCCTTTTTCCGGCTCACGGGAGTATGGCCGGCGGCTTACCTGCCCGCGGCTTCCACCCGCCGGAAAGACTTGGCGGTTTGGTTGCAGGAAGCAGGCAAAATGCGGTTCTCCGAATCCACCATAAAGGTCTTGGGGCGGCACTCGCGTGCTTCCGCTTCGGTGACCTGGACAAAGGTCGTAATGATGATCAAATCCCCGGGCTCCCCTTTACGGGCCGCGGCGCCATTGAGGCAGATCTCTCCCGAACCCCTCTCTCCGCTGATGGCATACGTCTCGAACCGTTCCCCGTTATTGATATTGTAGATGTACACCATCTCGAAAGGAAGAATATCCGCCGCTTCCATGAGATTTTCATCAATGGCGATGCTGCCCTGATAATGCAGGTTGGCTTCCGTGATAGTCGCCCTGTGGATTTTCGACTTCAGCATCATCCGCTGCATGTATTTCCTCCTATTCCAACAAAAAAGCGTTGTCGATCAGTCGCGCCTTTTCGATCCAAACAGCCAGCAACAGAACGGCCTTCCTTTCGACACGGTCTATGGGTTCCAATGTATCCGCATCACGGATCTCCACGTAATCTTCGCGGGCGAGCGGCTCTTTCCCGATGCCATCCCGAACTTCCTGAATAATCTCACGGGATCCGCGCATTCCCTCGCTCACCAGCCTCCGCGCCAGTTCCATGGAGCGGGACAGGCACAGGGCGGCCTTGCGCCCCTCGGGACTCAAGTACACGTTCCTGGAACTCATGGCCAGGCCATCCGACTCCCGGTGAATCGGACAGGGCGCAATCTCCACGGTCAGGTCCAGATCCCTCGCCATGCGCCGGATCACAGCCACCTGCTGGTAATCTTTCAGCCCGAAAAACGCCTTATGAGGAAGCACCTGGTTGAAGAGCTTGAGGACGACCGTCGCCACGCCCTGGAAATGCCCCGGCCTGCTGGATCCACACAGCCCCTGACTCAACCGCTCCACTCTGACAACCGTTTGAAATCCGGGGGGGTACATTTGAGAGGCATCCGGATGGTACACGATGTCCACACCCGCCTCCCGGGCCATTTGCAGATCCCGGTCCAGGTCCCTGGGATAGCCGGCATAATCCTCGTTGGGTCCGAATTGGGCGGGATTTACAAAGATGCTGGCCACGGTGACATTACAGCGGCTCTTGGAGGCCCGCACGAGGCTCAAATGACCCTCATGCAGATATCCCATGGTGGGAACGAAACCAATGATGCGGCCGCCGCTCCTGAGAGCCTCGGAGAGCGCCTGCATATCCGATACGGTCTCGATGACATCCATAAAAAAACCTCCTCGGCAGACCGGGAGGTTCCTCCAATGCGCATCCGGATGCGGTCAACAGGGTACGAGTCCGTAAAGATCCCGTCCGCCTTGCTCCGGGCTGTCATGGCTACCCGGTCTCGGCCCACCATTGTGGATCCAAGCCGTTTTTTGAATGCCGCTTGTCTACCCGATTTAGAGGGGACTGTCAACCCCTTGACAACACCCCTTGACTCCATGCCTTGACAGGAACCGTTTTCCTCCTCGCATCGAGGCGCCTTCCACGGGTATTCCAATCCGGAACGCTGCACCGCGCTTTTCCGGACGACTAGGCCTCCACAACGTCGAGACCCTGGATCCGGGATGCCAGCACCTCCGTCAACTTCAGGAAGTCATCCAACTCCAGGTTTTCGGCTCGCGCCTTCGGATTCAAAGAACATGCCGATAACGCATCCAGCACCATTCCCGTATCGACAGGCACGGATGGGCTGTTCCCCAACGCGTTCTTGAGCATCTTGCGGCGGTTCCCGAAACCCGCCTTGACCATGCCCCTGAACAGATGCGGATACGGAGTTCTTCTCGGATGGGGTTGTTCGAAATCCAGGCGGATCACCGTGGAATCCACCTTGGGTTTCGGCCTGAACGCCGAGGGAGGGAGAGAAAACAGGCGCTTTGCCCGGGCTTCATAAGGAATCAATAGGCTGAGCACCCCATAGGCTTTGCTGCCGGGCCGAGCCAGAATCCGATCCGCCACTTCTTTCTGCAGCATCAAGGTCGCCGAGCGGATGGAAGAACGGGAATCCAACAGTCGGAAGAGAATGGGCGCCGAAATATTGTATGGAATGTTTCCCACCACCACGAGAGCGCCCCCCTGGTCTCGGGCCAACGCGGCCAAGTCGAAATTCAGGAAATCCCCGCACACCACGCTGAGGTTCGGGAAATCCCGGAAACGCTCCCGTAAGAAACCCACCAGCTCCGGATCAATCTCCACCGCCGTCACGGAACGCGCCGCACCGCACAGAGGGCCGGTAAGAGATCCCCGGCCGGGGCCGATTTCCAGAACAGAGTCTCCCCCCTCGAGCCTGGATGACTCCACGATATTTCGGATCTGGTTCGGATCCAGTAGAAAATGCTGTCCCCAACGTTTGCGGGGTCGAGAAGGAAACGTCCGGGGTTGACGGCTCATGAAACCACCGACGAAGGATAGGACAAAGACTTGGGAACGCGGGAGTAGGCATCCAGGTCCAGAGAATCCGTACGACCCGCGCACAAGCGATGATACCCCAACACCGCCACACCCACGGCGTTGTCCGTACATAAGGAAAGACTCGGTACGAAAAGCTTCACCCCTTCCGTTCGGGACCCTTCCCCCAGTTTCAGGCGCAGGCGGCTGTTCGCAGCCACGCCTCCGGCAAGGACCAGTCGGCGGGTGTCGTTCCCCTTTGCGGCGCGCAACGCCTTGACCGTCAGTACATCCACCACGGCTTCCTGAAAACCGGCGACGATGTCGCACACGCGCCGCTCATCCCGGGCCCCGTTCAGAGGATGCTTCTTTATGTAAGCGATGACGGCGGTCTTGAGACCGCTGAAGCTGAAATCCAGGGAGTCCGAATCCATCATGGCCCTGGGGAACCTCACGGCTTCCATATCCCCTTCGCGGGCCATTCGGTCGATCACCACCCCGCCCGGGTATCCGAGTCCCAAAAACTTGGCGGTTTTGTCAAAAGCTTCCCCCGCCGCATCGTCCCGGGTCCGGCCGAGCAACTCGAAGTCGAAGAAACTCGTCACGTGGTACAGATTCGTGTGCCCCCCCGAGACCACCAGTGCGGTAAATGGGAAATCGGGAGGAGCCGCCCCCAGGAAGTTCACGGCCACATGGGCTTCAAGGTGGTCCACCCCCACGAGGGGAAGATTACGAACCGTGGCCAGGGATTTGGCGGCGCATAAACCGATCAACAAAGACCCCAGCAGCCCGGGCCCCTGAGTCACCGCGATTCCTTCCACTTGTTGCAGGGTAATTCCCGCCTGCCGGAGAGATCGGTCGATGACCGGCAGAACGGCCCGCATATGCTCTCTCGAGGCCAGTTCCGGGACCACGCCCCCGTAATCCTTGTGGATGGCGTCCTGGCTCGCCACCACGTTGGAGCGGATCACCCGCCCGTCTTCCACCACCGCCGCCGCTGTCTCATCACAGGATGTCTCGATACCCAGAACCAGCATGATCCAAAGTCCCGCTTCCTCTACTCAGCGTTCTCCACGCAAAAACTCTTCCGCCTCCATCACGTCCAGACGACTGCCTATATACAGAGGACAACGCTGGTGAATTGATTGAGGAACGAAATCCATGATGGGGCCCTCTCCGGTACTGGCATACCCTCCCGCCTGTTCCACCACGAAAGCGAGAGGTGCGCACTCGTACAAATAACGCAGCTTTCCGAAGGGCTTGTTGGGATCCTTGGCATCCGCGGGGTACATGAAGATTCCGCCCTTCAGGAGATTTCGGTGAAAATCCGCCACCAGAGATCCCACGTACCTCGTGGAATAGGGTTTACCCATCTTGTTGTCCGAACTCTTCAAATAGTCCACGTAGTTCCGGATAGTTTCGGGCCAGAATCGGTAATTCCCCTCATTGACGCTGTAGATCTTTCCCCGCTCGGGAATCCGGATGTCCGGATGGGAAAGAAAGAACTCCCCTACGCTCGGATCCAGGGTGAAGCCGTGCACCCCCTTGCCCGTCGTGTACACGAGCATGGTGCTCGACCCATACAGGAAATAGCCCGCCGCCACCTGCTCGTTGCCGGGACGCAGGAAGTCGCTGACCAGCATGTGCGGACCCGGGGACTTCCGTCTTAAAATGGAGAAAATTGTTCCAATACTTACGTTCACATCGATATTGGTGGAACCGTCCAGGGGATCGAAGAGAAGAAGATAATCCCCGGATTCGAACCGATCGGGAATTTCAATGACATCCGCCACTTCCTCGGAAGCCATGCCACACAGCATGCCCGACTTCCGCATCCTCCGAATAAACAGGTGGTTTGCGAACTCGTCCAGTTTCTGCACCTGCTCACCCTGAATGTTCACTTCCCCTGTAAACCCCATGGACTCGGCCAATCCCGATTGGTTCACTTCCCGGGATATGATCTTGGCCGCCACCACCAACTCCGTAAGCAGTCTCGAGAAAGCCCCCCGAGCATCCGGGTTCGCTTTCTCCTGGTCCAGGATGTGCTCCACCAGGGTGACTCCCTTTTGAACCGTCATAACCACCTCCCTCGAAATGAAAACCCATTGCATTCTCGGAACCCATCGCTCAACTAATTATTATATCATCTTAAGAGCCCGTTGATAAACCGTATTTCGGGTACCGTATTTCGCGCAGGCTGGTGAAAAACGATGAGATGCAAGGCGCGCGAATCCTGAGGAATGCGGCGTACATACAGTACGCCGCAGGATGAAGCGCAACGCCGTTGGAGCGACCGCAGATCGCCTTTTTCAAGGGCCTGTTAAATCCCATCAAGGAACGTTCCCGTGCACATTCACCGCTGCGCGGAAACCCGGACCGGGATTTAGCCCGTTTTTGCTTGACTGTCCGGGCAACCTATACTAATTCTTAAATAAACTGACGATGCTGGCTTCGCCTCCCACACCCGCGAACCAGCGCAAAGGAGAAATTCTTGTTCGGAAGCCTCGTCTCTAATTTCCTTCTGGCCACCGCCAAGGTCCTGGATACCGTGCTCTATGTGTATATGATCATCATTATTGCCCGTGCCGTCATCTCATGGGTCAACCCGGATCCGTACAATCCCTTGGTCCGATTTCTCTATTCGGTGACGGAGCCTGTATTGTCGCGAATCCGCAGGATCCTTCCCCTGAATGTGGGGATGATCGACCTTTCGCCGATCATCGTGTTTTTGTTGATCATTTTTCTTCAAAATTTCGTGGTGGCTTCGCTGATGGAGTTGGCCCTGAGAGGGGCGCGCTGAGGAGATATCCCTGTCCGCGAGCCGCATGGCGGAACGTTCCTCCGGCGTATCTCGTGCGCGCCTCATTCTTCGGAAATACAGCGCCGGGCGTCCCATCACGCGTCAACAGCCTGCCGGCAATCGGCTTTTTCAGCAGGCTGATAAGGAGCATGCCATGTCCGAACTCTCTCCCGAAATCATTCGTGGGCAGCGGTTCAGAAAGCGTTTCCGGGGACTCGATCCGAAAGCGGTGGAGTCTTTCCTGGATGAGCTGGCCGATGAGTTCGACCGCCTCCTGGCGGAGAACCGGAGTCTGAGGTTCGAACTCAAAGACACGTCCGGAAAGCTGAACGAGGTTTCAAGGGAAAAGATCCGACTGGAGGGGCTTCTGCCCGAGGCCAGGGAACAGGCCAGACGCATCGAGGAACAGGCGCAGAAACAGGCGGATTTCCTCATTTCCAAGGCCGAGCTTACCGCTGAAAAGATGCTCAACAACACCCACAAACGCCTCGCGCAGCTCCACGAAGACTTGGCGGAGCTGAAGCGGCAACGGACTCATCTCGAAATAAAGCTCCGTTCGTTCATCGAAGCCCATTTGAAGCTTTTGGACCTGGAACAGGAAAACCAGCGGGAAGCCGAGGAGCTGGAGGGAAAGATCCGATTTCTCAACAAGACCTGATCATCCTGCGGAAACCATGAAGGCATAGGCAGGATAGTTGGTTCCGGCATGGGGGAGTCGCCTGAAGTTCAAAAGGACCGGCAACGGGGTCGGTGACCGGAGTGTATCGTATACCGGACCGCAGGGGTCGGCTTTGGACCCGCGGGAATACTCAGACTCCTTTTCCCGGCCGTGGATACGGCCCGCCATGAATCCGCTCTTCCCTTGCATCACGGCATTCGAACGGGGCACGAGGCTGCGGGTCCTTGTACAGCCCAACAGCTCACGCAGCGGCTTCAACGGCATGCGGGAGGATACGCTCAGGATCCGTTTAACGGCGCCTCCCGTGGACGGCGCCGCCAACAAGGCGTTGGTCGCCTTCCTGTCCAAAGCCTGGAACCTGTCCAAAAAGGATGTGCTCCTCATCCGGGGGGAGAGGTCTCGGAGAAAGACGGTTCAACTGTCCCTGCCGCCGGAGCAGGTGATGAGTCTGATCCGGAAATCGTTGGACTCCTGACCGTCTACCCGTTTCACGGGGTTTCCAATCGTCTTCAGAATTCCCCTGAATCTTGGCGGCCCGTTGATAAACATTATCGCGGCCTGACAGGAGGAAGATCCCAAAACCGTCATGCTGATGGCTCTCACGTTCATGTCCCTGGCCTTCGCCGTGGAACCCCCTTGGCGCCGGATCGAAACGCTGCATTTCCTCCTGGAATATACGAACCCGGACGCCGGAATCGCCCGGACTTTGGCCGACAGGGTCGATGGCGTGGCGGCGGAGGTGGAAACGGAGACCGGATGGAAGCCCGACAAGAGGGTTCGAGTGATCCTATCCCCGGACACGGCCCGGTTCCGGCAGGCGATCCCCGGCTATCCTCCGGCTCCCTATTGGGCGCAGGGTCTGGCATACCCGAGAGAATACACCATCGTGCTTAAGTCGCCCAGGATCGTCCCCGGTATGAACCTGCTGAGTGTGTTCATCCATGAGTACACCCATATCCTGCTGGGTACGCGGTACCATTCCGGACGCATCCCCGTGTGGCTGAACGAGGGACTGGCCATGCACCTGGCCGGGGAGTGGAGCTGGTCCAGAAACGCGCACATGATGCACGCCGTACTCGGCAACAGGCTCATACCCCTCCGGGAGCTGGAACAGGGCTTTCCTTCAGACAAGGAACGAGCCCGTATTGCCTACGCCCAAAGCTACTATGTAATCGTATTTCTTCGAACCGAGTACGGAACCGAGGCCCTGCGGGATTTTTTGAAGTACTATGTCAGAGGATTCACGTTCGAGGAGTCCCTCTATAGGGCGACGGGCATGCGGTACGACAAGCTGGAGAAGGAATGGAAGTCCTTCATCCGCTTTCGCTTTTCCTGGTTCCCCCTGCTCACCAGCGCCGGGACCCTGTGGTTTCTCATGGTGGTGCTTTTCCTGGTCGCGTACGTACGGCACAAAAGAAGAACACTCCGTAAACTGGAAGCCTGGAAACAGGAGGAAACAGAGAACGTTCCTCCGGACGATCCGGCCCTCCGGCCTACGGAACGGGACCTATCCTGACGCCGGCCCGCCCGGCGCCGGAACGCACCATCATTCGTACATCGTGCGATAGCTCGGGTAGAATTCGTCCTCGGGAAAGTTGATATTCGCATAGTTGGACTTGGCGATGGCACAGCCGATATTCAGGGCGCATCGTTTCAGACAAATGGAATCCTTCTGATCAAAGTCCCCGAAACAGTTCAGCCTTCCTTCCACCTCGTCTTCCAAAAGCAGACCTTTCATTTAGTGTGGTTCTCCTTCCACCCTCAGTTGAGCGATCATTTGATCGTGAATGAGGCCGTTTGTGGCCATAATCTCGCCTCTGTGTAAATCAACCCGCCCTCCTCTGAAATCCGTTACAACTCCACCCGCTTCGCGCACCAGAAGAATTCCGGCGGCGATGTCCCAAGGTTTCAGATCCTGTTCCCAGAATCCGTCAAAGACCCCGCGCGCCACATACGCCAAATCCAGAGCCGCGGAACCCGGTCGTCGCACGCCTAAACTGGACAAAGCCATCAGCCGGAACTTCGTCATAACTTCTTCCTGAACGGACCCTAGATCGTAGGGAAACCCCGTGGCCACCAGCGAAGTGCTCAAGGAACCTTCCGTACTGACTCTCATGGGTGCGTTCCGGAAATGGGCGCCCCGACCTCGTTCCGCCCAGAAAAGCTCCTCCATGATCGGATTATACACCACGCCCACGAGGATCTCATCCCCTTTCTTGTAAGCTATGGAAACACCTACAAAAGGGAAACCGTGCGCAAAGTTCACCGTTCCATCCAGCGGATCCACGATCCATTCGTGCTCCGTGCGCCACACATGAAAATCCTCTTCTTCCGCCAGAATGGAATGATCCGGAAACGCGCTCTCGATTTCGTTCACAATGATCCGCTGAGCCTCGTAGTCCGTTTCCGTAACCAATTCGCGTGACTTCTTGAACGACACACGGTGATTCCGCTCCCAGGCTTCCCGGATGCACCTGCCCCCTTTGCGTGCGGCCCGCACGGCCGCATCCAGGATGGTGGTGTCGTCATGAAGAGATGCAATTCTCTGAGCCGTCATAACCCATGGGAAAAGATCCGAAAAGGTATCCCCCGCCGCAGGGGGCGCCGGAGAACATTCTCCACACGGCGGCGCGGGGAACGCGGATCACCGGTACGTTTCCACGAACTTCCGGAACGATCGGTCGTAGGTGCGTTCCACATCCGCCGGAAAGGCGCAAGCCGGTAACTGCTTCTGCGCCAGATGATAGTGCAGGCACTGGCAGCACAATCCGTGCCTGGGGCATCCAGAATACGTGCACGTGCACTTCCGGTCGTTCTCGGTCCGGCTCGGACATTGTTCGCTGAGGCGCTTCAGATCCGCCATAACATCTCCTTGGATGGGTTCCTCCCTACTTATCCATTCCTTAGACCCATGTCAACCGGTGGAAGGGATGAGATCGCCCTTCGCGCATGGGCGTCATGCCGTCGACCTTCACGTTTCGCCGCTCAGGCAAGTCGGTGGGCGCTCTGCGCCGTCCTTTGGCTTTCCAACTCATCGCACCGCTCCCGCCATGGAACGTTCGGACTTTCTCCCTCCTACTCACGGCAGGCACGCCCGTCTATTCAAACAATCGAGAAGGACCGCCTTGACTTCCCCCCGCCTCTTGGATAGGCTTCGGATTCGGTTCCCCGGCCGCCCGTTTCAAACCGCGTCGCGGGCGGGCGCGGATCCTGAAACCGACAACCGTCGCATCCCATCCAGGCGGGGCCGCCATGGTCTTACAGCCCGTTTTTCTTCAGGCCAGAGATATTCCCGATCTGTGGTTCCAACTGCTCCGCGCCACCGTACAACAGGGGCGGGAGTATCCGGTGACCAAGGGAAGCACCCCCACCAAGCGATGGGAACTGGACTTTGTTTCCGCACACGTCCTGTATCCCGGCGCCCGTCCGCTGGAACCCGAGATACCCGCCTCCCTGGGAATTCCGAATCCCGTGGAGCCCGGCTACATCGAACGGTACCTCCCCTATTACATGACGGACCAGGCCCAGGCCGGCGAGCATTACACCTATGGCCAGGACCTGAGCTGGCAGATCGAGTGGGTCATCCGTTACTACCGGGAACACGGCCCCGGAACGAAACACTGCTACATGACCGTGGGACGGGGCGAAAGCCTGTATTACTACGACACCTCCGTGGACGCCTCGGAAACCATCGAGGTCCGAGACCGGACCACAGGGGCGTTGCTCCGCAACCGCGTCATCGGCAACGCCTTCAACGCCGTCGAACCGGGGACCACCCAGTGCCTCCGCGGCGTCGACACGGCCATCAAGTTCGGGAAGCTCCATTTCAGCATCCACTTCCGGAGCTGGAACCTCTGGAACGGTCTGCCCGCCAACCTGGGATGCCTGCAGATGGTCAAGGAATACATGGCGTCCGAAATCGGCGTGGAAGACGGAGAAATGTTCATCACCTGTCTCAAGCTGGGTCTGGCGGAGTCCTACTTCGATCTGGCCCGGTTGAGAACCTATCTCGACGAGATCCACCCGAGGAAAGACGGAAGAAAGAACGAGACGTGCGCCCCGACTGGGATGAATATTTCATGATCATCGCCAAAATCGTGAGCACCCGATCCACCTGCAACTCCAGGCCGACGGGAGCCGTCATCGTACGGGACAAGCATATTCTGGCCACGGGCTACAACGGCTCCATGCCGGGAGCCCCCCATTGCAGCGACCAGCCTCCCGTCAACGGGGAACCTTACTGCCACCGCCGTCACATGAACATCGGCGAATACGACAAGTACAACTTCTGCCGATCCTCCCACGCCGAAGCCAATGCCATCGCCCAAGCGGCGCGCTTCGGAATCTCCGTGGAGGGAAGCACGCTGTACACGACGCTGGCTCCCTGCTACGTCTGCCTGAAGCTCATCGCAGGGGCGCGGATCCGGGCCGTTTTCTACGAGCACGTGTACGAGTCCGCCGAGCCCCAACGGGATGCGTTCTGGAAAACCGCCGTGCAGGAAGCGCGCCTGGTCCGGTTCGAGTGCCTCCGGGTCAGCGACGAAACCCTGGAGACGGTCCTGGGAAGCTTGGCGTTTCCCACATCCGGACGAAGACTGCCTTCCACTCCCTTCTGAAATTCTCGGGCCGCGCCGGCCTGTTCCACCGCACGCATTTCCGGCACAGGGTTTCAGGATTCCTCGAAAGGCTCTCCCCGCTTCGCAGCCCGTTCCGCAAGCGCCAACCGCCGGCCCAGATACAGGGCATGATTCACGTCGGATACCGCTTCATCCACCGCCAATTGATGCTGAAGCGATTCCGCGTGCCTGGAGCGGTACTCCTTGAGTAGGAAGGTATTGGAATAGTGCCGGACCACGACACACCCATCCTCCACCGTAATCCGAAAATACCCATAAGGGTCCGTCCGGAGACGGTGCTTTCGGGTTCCGGCCACGGCCAGTGCCTTCCGGTATTTCATGGCATTGCCCGGGTCCAGGCTAATGGAATGACTGATCACCGACAACGCACCCTTCGGCAGGGAGGACCGGGCGCATACGAAATCCAGTATTCGAATCAGGCCGTACACATTGGTGAGCCAGGCGTCGATGGCATTGTGCGTCCGGTACGTGGCCGTAAGATTGAGCCGGCCTTCCGAGCATCGAAAGAACACGGTGACCAGGCACGGGTTCGCGGTCCGGTCCCGGAAATCCCCCACGGTGTCCCACAACGAAATGAACTGATGCCGGCTCTCGGGATCCTCGCGGAGCCGTTCCGCCGCCTTTTGAAGCGCATCGACCCCGAAATAGGTTCGCAATCGGTGACCGTAGGTGTATTCCAGCAGGGGGGGGAGATCCGAATCCATGATGTCGTCCTGATATCGGGACAGCTCCTCCGGGGAAAACCCGAATTTCCGCAAGACGTCTTCCGGATCTGGGCTCGGATCCAGGATCACCGCCTTCAGATTCTGCAGCTCCTTGCGGACGCCCTTCCTGAGTTCCACCCGCACGCCGAAGCGGACCAATTTGAAGACGACTTCCTTCCACGCGTCCAGTGGTCTGTTCTCCAGGATCGAGTGCTGCAGCACGCAACTGGGATAGTGAGAGATGGGCGGTTCCTGAATGGGGATTCTTTGCCGGTCCGACTCGACGAACCTTTCGGATCCCGCCGGGAGGAGATCCCGGAAATAGGCTTTCAACTTAGGCAGGCATTCGGGACTGCTCGTCGGACCCATCCACTGGATCTCGGGGGGACTCGAAAACAACGCAGGGTGCAGCAAGTCATCCAGCAACGCCTGCGTACCTCGTATCCGGTGTGCCTTGACTCCCAGAAATTCCGTCGGCTCTACGCCGTGGGTGAAAAAGCGCACCAGTTCCTTGAGGGAAGCGGACCGGTTCCGCCCGTACACCAGAAGACGGCGGATTTGGGGGTTATACAGGAGGTTGCGAAGCAAATGGGGAAGACCGTTCCCATAAAGAGTTCCCAGCACCGCTACGGGAGAATCCGAGAATTCGCGGATGAGCCCCTGTTCCCTGAAAACCTCCAGCACCTTGCGGGGCCGGGACCATAGCGTCACCACACCCACGAACCCTTCCGGGTTGACGGTCAACAGTTTGTCTGCGTAATGCAGCGGAATGAACTTCATGAAACCCGCGATTTCTCGAAATGCCCGCGGGGGCCGCCCACATTGCGGAAGGCCGAGTTGAAGTCCCGGTACAATCGCTTGTTATGCCTCACCCGGTGCCATTTCTTCAGATACCCTTTGGGGATGTCGTGCCGGATCTCCAGTCTGTCCCATCCCGAAGGAATGGGATAGGCGTAATAGGGAAGGTTCTTGGGAATCCCCCGAACATAGACCACTTGAGGCACCTGCCACTCGAGATACGCCAGATACACCCGGTGCATGCCGTCATTGACCAAAAGGTGCACCGACCCGTCCGCTTCGATGGACTCCTCCACCACCGGAGGCAACAGATCGATGGGCTCCTCCTCGCCTTCCAGGCTGATACGAAGAAACCCGTTCAACCGGAACAAGTCGAACCCATGTTCCCGAAGAGTCCACTTGAGTTCCCGGACTTTTTCCAGTTCCGATTGCAGGAGGTAGTATTGCGGAGGAGAAAGGTACCGGGTCTGAATGCACTCCAGACTGATGACGGCATCCCGATACACCAACGTATCCGGATCCTCCATCATCCGTACCCGCCGGAGTCTCGTTAACAGCTCCGTTTCATCGAAATGTTCCAGGTTGCTTATCTTCATGACAGAATTCCTTCTTCGAAAGGCGCGCGAATCCTGAAAAAATGAGGCTTACCTACGGCATACCGCAACTACGAAGGATAAAGCGTCGAGCCAAAGGCGTGACAGCGGATCGCGTTTTTCAACAGCCTGTTAGCCCGGGGATGGGGATGCAGAGCGTCTCACGATCTCCACCGTATCTTCCCCCCTGCGGTCCGTTTTCGCACGGGCCGCAGGGTACGCCGGAAGCGGTTCCTAACAGCCCGTTGATAAACGTTATTGTGGCAGGCTGTTCAAAAACGATGAGATGCAAGGCGCGCGAATCCTGAGGAATGAGGAGTACATATAGTACGCCGCAATGACGAAGGATGAAGCGCAACACAGCAGATCGCGTTTTTCAGCAGCCTGCTAATGGGCGTTCATGCTTTCCCTGGCCTCACGATAATAGCACCGATCGCATCGCCATCCCGTCCATTTCATCGCAATAGCGTGATCCAGGCATTCCGAATAATGAGGACAATCAAAGTTGCGTGTGACATCCCCATTGGAGGCCACGGGATTTCTCTCTTTGATGCCCAAAAGATTCACCGTGCTGTCCATGCCTTCTCCCACTTCTCCCTACCTGGAACGGTTAATAGCCTACCGAAAAGCACCGTCTTCGACCGGGGCGGGAAACGCCCGGCGCGCGGAACGCACATCCCCTTCGTCGGATTTCCTTCCGCAGATCCCGAGGAAACCCCTTCCTTCGCAGCGCGAAACAACTTGGATCCCTTGTGGCTGGAAACATTCTATTCGGTAGAACGGCCAAGCCCCATGCCGCAGTGTTCCGTATCCCTATTCCAAGTCCCAAAGGCGCTGCGTCTTCCGCTTCCGGATCGGATCCCTCGGGACAACTTGGCGCCGCGGATGGCGCCTCGACACCGTTGACAGGATTACTCCGGGCCGCTCCAGAAGACACCCCCGCACGCCGATCTGGAAAGGCGAGGGCGCCGTTGCCGGGCCGCAATAACCAAGGACAACGCGCAACGGCTCTGACCCTGTTTCCCCTCGGCCGTCGGGCAATCCCGGATACGGCTATCATAAACCAGGAATGCCCGGTCCGCAAGATTCAGGGCTTCAAACACAAGCACGGCAACGGTTCGCCGCAGAAACCCATATCCCGTGAGAAAAGAGTTCATTCTCACCGCCGATGCGCACCGATTTCGACCAAATTGTCACGATTTGGAGGGACAGGCTTGCTCCGCGCATTTCCTATTAAACTCCCCGATGTTGAAAATGTCATTTATTATGAATTCCACTTCACCAAGGAGTTGTCTTCATGCCTACAGCGCAGAAAATACCCAGGCCCATTAAACGAGTAGGCTACAGAAACGTGTTCTGCCGGCTCTACAATGACTGTTTGGACTATGCCGTGGAAAAGAAGTGGCTCAATTTCGCCTGTCCGGACGGCTGCCCGCATCTTCATGAACAGGAAGAAGTGGCCATTCATCCCGCATTATCTTCTTCGGTGCGGCTGCACAAGAACTTCAAGTGGGAGATGGACGTTTAGCGCCATGCGCCCGGCCGAGATTCTCTTTACAACATTGGGTTCAGCCAAGGCAAGCGGTACCGGCACGAAGAGCGCTTCCGGCAGCACCGCTGCATCCGCCTTTTTGACACGAGCGGTTCTCCGCACCTGACGCGGGCTTCTGGAAAGTCGTTCCTGAAACTACCCGCCGGTTTCTCTCATCCAATAAGACAACAGGGCGATAGTAACCCTCCCGGTCACCGGTTCTCCGAGCAGCGGAAGCATTCTTGTCGGATCCTTCTCATCCGACTGTCGAGGCGCCGGGTTTGGAGGCGCCGGAGTCCTGCTTTGCTCTGGGTTACCATTCAGGCGCTCTGGAGCGCCTTGGCCTGATCAAGCGGGTGCAACAAACGACTCATACCTCTCCGACGGAGAACGCTTCACGGATTCCTTTTCAGGTTGAAGGCGCCTCTCACCTGTAGTATTCAGGCAGATAACTCCTTTTACCCGTTCCTCCCGAAAGGTAAACCATGGACTTGCGCAAGCTGGCCGTTTTCTGCAAGGTATATGAATTGAGAAGTTTTTCCAGGGCCGGGGAGGAAATCTATCTTTCCCAGCCAACGGTGAGCGGCCATATCAAGTACTTGGAAGATCTCCTGGAGGTGCGCCTATTCGATCGTATCGGGCGGGAAGTGATACCCACCCAGGCCGCCGAGCTGCTCTACGGATTCGCGGGCAGGATGATCGAGCTCCGGGATGAAGCCCTTGAGGCCTTGAGGGCTTATTACGGCCGCATTCAAGGGGACCTGACGTTGGGCGCCAGCACCATCCCGGGAGGCTACATTCTTCCCAGGATCATCGGCGCGTTCACGCGGAAGTACCCCGAGGTCAGGGTACGAATGCGTGTTCAGGACACCCGGGAAATCCTCCGACGCATCCAGGAAATGCAGGTAGAGATCGGGATGGTGGGAGCCCGGGTGGACGAGGAGGGCATCGTCTATCATCCTTTTATGGACGATGAACTGATCCTCGTCGCTCCTCCGGAGCTGGTTCCGGATCGGAACGAACCGCTGCCTTTGGAAGCCTTGAAAGACCTTCCGCTCATCATGAGGGAACCTGGGTCAGGCACCCGCCTGAGCCTCCAGAACATCCTGCAGTCCATGGACATGGATCCCGGAGTTCTGAACGTGGTGGCGGAATTCGGAAGCACCGAGGCCGTCCGGCAGGGTGTCAAGGCCCGTCTAGGCGCCTCCATTCTTTCTTCCAGGGCCGTTGAGGAAGACATCAGGCAAGGCCGGCTCAAGACGATCCCCATTGAAGGGCTTCCCGTTCGAAGGGATTTCTTTCTGGCCGTCCACCGGCATCGGACTCAGTCTCCGGCTTCCCGGGCCTTTCTTGAATTCTGTCTGCGGCCCGAATCCTCGGAGGAATCATCTTCCGAGTAACTGCCGGGTATGCCTGTCCAACAAGCCGGTGGCTTCCGGACCGATGTAGGTACGCTGAATGATCCCCTGCGGGTCGACGAGGTACGTAATGGGCAAGGCTCGAACCCGCCAGGCCCGCGTGGTATTTCTATCCGCCTGGAGAATGGGATAGCGGATGTTCCATCTGTCGGCGAATTTCCGGATGTCGTCGACGGAACAGTTGTCCATGGAAAGACCGAGCAGAACCGCTTCCTTGTTTTCATATTTCTGGTAAAACCGCTTCAGGTGGGGGATCTCCGCTTTGCATCCCATGCAGTATGTGGCCCAGAACGACACCACAACCACCTTGCCCCGGAATTCCTTGAGGGACACTTCGTTCCCGTCCAGGTCCCGGAGTTTGAAATCGGGGGCCTCGGCGCCCCGATGCAGTGAAGCCCTCGCCTCCGCCGCCGGGAAGAAGACGGCCAACGCCAAGCTCAAACCCATTAGAAATCTTAGCGTATCCCGCAATGCCATAATAACGGAACTTTACCACAAGCCCGTATGTAAGGCAAATCCGCCTCTCCAATTCCCGCTTCCTTCCGGGAATCCGTCATGGGAAAAACCGTCCGGCAACGTGATGGATCCAAAGGAAACGCACGGCTGGAGCATCCCGAATTCACCCCATTCCGAGAACCTCCGACTCCTTTGGACGGTCTCACCCACATAGGTGTCGTATGCCCCATATATTCATCCGGGATCTCCAACCGGCTACCGAAGTCTCCCAGTTCTTCATCGTACGGAGATTTGAACAACGGACCACCAACCGGGGCCGGCCTTACTGGAACCTGCTGCTTTCGGATCGGACCGGGACCATACCCGCCAAAGTATGGTCCGATGCGCTTTCCCAATGCGATCCCGATATCCGTGCGGGTTCCACGGCGGGGGTACGGGGCCGGGTGGAACACTTCCAGAACGAACTCCAAATCAACGTCAAGTTCATCGGATCCGTCGAATATCTCCACGAACGGGGCAGCAACCGGCTGCAAGAATTGGATTTGGATCTGTTGACCCAAGCCACTCCTTATGACGTGGATCAGTTGTGGGGGGACCTCCGGTCTCTTTGCGAAGATCGTATACAGGATCCCAACCTGAAACACCTGACCTGCTCCTTGTTGGAGCAGCATGAAGGCCTGTTCAAGCAGGCGCCCGCGGCCCTGGAATACCATCATGCCTACCGGGGAGGATTGCTGGAACATACGTGGAAAGTGCTCCGATATTGCCTGACACTGGCCGAAGAAGAACCCGATCTGGATAAGGACCTGCTCATTTCGGGCGCTGTCTTGCACGACATCGGTAAGATCCTGGAGATTTGCGGCGCCACGGGGTTCCGGCACTCGATTCAAGGCCGGCTTCTGGGACACGTGGTCCTGGGCAGAGACCTGGTACGGGATACGGCCCGGCAACTGGGCATGAACCTCGAAGATCTGAAACTGCTTCACCTGGAACATATCCTCTTGAGCCACCACGGTGAGCCGGAATTCGGCTCACCGATACCCTCCAAGAGCCGGGAAGCTTACGTGGTGCACACCATGGATGACCTGAACGCCAAGCTCTTTATGATCACGGAACACGCCCGCGGCGATAAACGAGACGATCTGTTCACGGAATTCCACCGGGTACTCAAACGTTCCTTTTTCATCCCCCCCTTGGAGAAGGAAAGGGACGCCACCGAAGGGGAAACGGACGCGGACTGAACCCGCTCTGCGGGAAAGTCCCGGCGTTTAGTCCTTCTTCTTTGCCTCCAGAATGGCGGTCAGGCGGTCCCGTTCCTTCCGCGCCTTCCACAGTTCCGCCTCCAGCCGGGGCTGTTCCCGCAAGGGAGCTGTCCCGAGTTCCTTCTCCAGGCGGTCCACGTTTCGGATCGCTTCGTACACTTGAAGAGCCAGATATCGTATGGACATGCAATCTCCGGGGGAACCTCCAACAACCCGCCGTTACTCGACACTATGGATCTGGACGAGCACCGTCCTCCAAACGGGGTCTTCGTCCCATAAACGGATCACCTCCACAGGCATTTCCCCCACGGCCTCCAGAATCGTTTGGCATTGGGAACGAAGGAGTCCACTCAAGACGGCCCATTTCTTCAGGCGAAACGCAGGATGAGATACCAGCGCCCGGAGAACCTCAAAATGGATGTTCGCCAGAATCACCTCCGCGGGAACGGAAATGAATGCTTCGGCGGAACCTTCGACCACACGGATTCGTTTCTCCCATCCGTTTCGTCTCACATTCCTCCCGGCGGTTTCCACGCACAAGGGATTCTTGTCCACGGCGATGATCGAGCGGGGGCGCAAGGGATCAAGCGCCGCCCAAGCCAGGGATAAGACGCCCGTGCCGCATCCCAGATCCAGGACGTGATCGGGTTGCGTTCGCTCCCATAGCAGGGAAACGGCCTCCAGACAGTCCCGGGTCGTGGGATGAAAACCCGTCCCGAAGACCAGACCCGGGTCCAACGGAATGGGAATGCCTTCCTTGGAAACCTCCACGGGAGCCCAATAGGGGTGCACCACAAACGGACCTGCTCGCACGGGAGACAAGGCGACCTGTCCCTGCCAGTCCTCGTAGGACATATGATACCGATCCAGCAGCACAAGCCGGGGCTGACGAGCCAAAAGATCTTCCACCCGGTCATCCGACGGCTTGGAAAAGAACAGAAACGCGGTGTCCCCTTCTTCCCAGCAGCCCAGGAAAAAAGGCTCATCGCGCAAGGAATCCCTGGACGGGAGACCTTGCAGATAGTAAATATGTAGGTCTTGATAAGGGGCTTGGCGCGTATTCATGATCGCCCGCCTCAGCAGCTGATGAAAAACGCGACCGGCTGTCACGCCTTTGGCGTGAGCATACTGCATGTACGCCGTATTCCGCAGGATTCGCGCGCCTTGCATCTCATCGTTTTACACCAGCCTGCCCGCTATACGGTTGATCAACGGGCTGTTGGAGTGTCATTTCGTCGTGAAACGGAAACGAGCAGCGCCGACCCCGCCGGGAACCGGACACACGGCTCGTATTTTCTTCACTCTGTTGCCATCAAGTCTGACGAATGGACGGGCCCTCCCGTGAATGAATCGCCCGCCTCAGGTTCACCGGCCGTGTTCCTCGACCGGGACGGCGTCATCAATGAGGAAGGAGCGGGATACGTGACCCGCTGGTCCGAGTTCTTCTTCCTGCCGGGCGCCTTGGAAGGCATACGTCTCCTTCATCGCCGGGGATTCCGGATCTTCGTGGTCACCAACCAGAGTTGCGTGGGCCGGGGACTCATACGGGCCTCGGATCTGGAGACCATCCACTCCCTCATGAGGGACCGGATTCAGAATGCCGGAGGCTGGATCGAGCGGGTCTACATGTGCCCTTGCCTGCCGGATTCGGGCTGTTTATGCCGGAAACCCCTGCCCGGCATGATCCTCCAGGCGGCTCGGGATTACGGCCTCAACCTCAAACACGCCGTTCTGGTAGGAGACGCGTTGACGGATATCCAGGCCGGCAAGGCAGCCGGCTGCCGAACCTTCCTGGTGCGCACGGGCAAGGGAGTAGAGACACTGGAGCAATTGCGGCGCGGAGCCTTGCCCGAGCCGGACTGCGTGTCCGAGAACCTTCTCGAAGCGGCCCACATCATCACCCGGCTTCCCGAACCGACTCCGTAGCAGCCCGTTGATACCCCGTATTACGGGCAGGCCGGTGCGATGACGAAGGATGAAGCGTGACGCTTACGACGTAACGGCGGATCGCGTTTTTCGACGGCATGGTATACGCTTTCGGGCCCCCCGCGTAGCGTTGACCCGGCGGCCCCCCCCAACAGGCCGGACCATCGAAAAGAATTGGAGCCCATCCGGCAAAGCGGATTCATGCGGACACCGACTCCATGCCGGAATCGCCGTAACCTGCACCGGCGGTCCGGGATCATCGGTCTTCGGCGATCCTTCGATCCACCGCCTTCCGGAAGGCCTCCGCGAGCATCTCCACGGCCGAATCCACATCTTCCTCCGTGGTCCGCCGTCCCACAGTAAGCCTGACCGCTCCCTTTCCGGCTTCCGGAGTGACACCCATAGCGGCCAGCACATGGCTCAGTTTCACCTGGTCCGAGTGACATGCCGCACCGGTGGAGGCATACAGGTTCTCGGCCAGCGACAGGACATCAGATCCGGAAACTCCCGGAAAACTTCCGAAGAGGCTATTCGGCAGGCGATATTCGGGATGCCCGAACACTCGGAATCCCGGAACACGTTCGAACAACCCGACTTCCAGACGATCTCTCAACCCTTTCAACCTCGGGCCCAGGAATTCCAGGTCCCGCCCGGCAAGGGTGCAGGCTTTTCCCAATGCCACGTCATAGGCCACGTTTTCCGTCCCGGCCCGTCTGCCCTGTTCCTGTCCCGCCCCGAACAGATACCGGGGAGTTTGCACTCCTTTACGCACATAAAGGGCGCCGATTCCCTTCGGCGCGTAAAGTTTGTGACCCGCCACCGTCAGTAGATCCACCATCAGATCGTCCACGTCCACGGGGACCTTGCCGAGACTCTGGGCTGCATCGGTGTGGAACAGTATTCCCCGCTCCCGGCAGGCCTTCCCGATCTCGCGAAGCGGCATGATGGTGCCGGTCTCGTTGTTGGCATGCATCACCGTCACCAGGAAGGTATCCGGCCGGATCGCCTCCAAGACCGTGTCCGGCGACACCCGGCCCGAAGCATCCACCTGGACGAAAGTCGCATCCCCTCCCCTTTGAAGCCATTCGACACAAGGCTCCAGGATGGAAGGATGTTCCACCGCAGTGGTCACGATGTGGTTCCCTATCCCCTGAAACGCCGCCCCCAGGCCGAATACGACGCTGTTGTTGGATTCGGTTCCCCCGGAGGTGAACACGATTTCCGCAGGCAGAGCCCCGATCAACGCGGCCACTTGCTCCCGGGCTCCCTCAATCGCCTCCCGGGCGCGTCTTCCCAGCGAAGTTCCGCTGGAAGGATTCCCGAATTCGGGTCCCCAATAGGGTTCCATTGCGACGCGCACCTCGTCCAGCAAGGGCGTGGTTCCATTGTAGTCCATGTAAATCATGAGATTACTCCTGCGTGTGGAGGGGTAATGCGTATTCGACGGCCTGTCGGGAAGCCCGTTTTTACGGGGGCCCTTCTCAGCCCTTTGATAAACGCCATTTCGAGCAGGCTGGTGTCAAACGATGAGATGCAAGGCGCGCGAATCCTGAGAAATGAGGCGTACATACGGTACGCCGCAAGGACGAAGGATGACGCGCAACGCCGAAGTCGCGTTTTCAGCAGCCTGTTATGAAAGACCCCGCTTTCATCGGGGTGCGTCCAGTGCCTCCCTGAACGGTTTGATGTCCAGTAAAGGCGTACCGTCGATGACATCCATGCCCCGCACTTCCAAAAACCTGCCTCGTGCGCACACCAGCCGGACCACGTGGAGTCCGATGGGATTGGGCCGGTGGGGACTGCGTGTTGCGAAAACGCCCCGTTCGGGATTCCTCCGGTCTCCCCTGGGATGAACGCGGTGTATGGTTCGATCGCTCCGGTGCAGCCATGTGAGCACGATCAGAGTCTCCTCGAGTTCCAATCCCTCTGCGGCATCCTGGAACTCTTCAAAGATCTCGATCACGGAAGAGGTTTCCCGTTCCGCACCTTGCGCCGGGGCCTGCCCGGGTTCCGACCATTCGGATCGTACTCGTCCGATGGGCGCCGCCCTGAAATCAGAGCCTCCGGCGCGGAGGGCTTCCTCCTCGGCCTTTCTCTCTTTTTCCTTGACAACCGGGGGGGTTTCCATTTACTCCTCTTCCATAATTGCAACTACTTACATGAACTAGGGGAAACATATGTACGAAGACGTGCTGAAGTCAATTCTTGCTGGAGTGTATATCATCACGGTTGAAGATAAAGGGAAAAAGAATGGAATGACCGCGATTTGGGTAAACCAGGTTTCGTACGACCCACAGCGCATCATGGTGGCGGTTTCCCCGTTGAGGCGATCCCATGACATGATCCTGGCAAGCAAGAAATTCACCATCAACGTTCTTTGCGAGGGACAGGAAGACCTGGCCCGCCGATTCGGGTTCCAGACCGGGCACGAGGTCGACAAATTTCATGAAATCGAAGTCAAGATTTCCTCCAATGGTTGCCCCATTCTCCCCGATATCCACTCGTATATCAACTGCAAGCTGGTAGACACCATCAAGATCGGCGATCACACTCTCCTCATAGGGGATGTCCAGGAAGCCAAACTTCTGAGAAAGGACGCCGAACAGCTTATTTTTCGAGTCGAAGACTACTTTTAGCAGCGCGATGAAGACAGGGACGCCCGCAGGCTGCTGAAACCGGAAGAGATACGGAGGGCGCCCGTATCGAGAGGAAGCAATTGCAGGCCACCTCCCCGGTAATGTTTGTCTGTGCGCCCGCATCCCCGCTTTGGGGGCGCACAATGCCGGGGATAGGGTTATTATATAAGAGCCTGGACAGGCGGTAAGGTCGAATGCTCAGCGAAGAAGGAACCGTGCGCAGCGTACACGGTTCCAAAGCAACGGTCATTACGGAGCGGGGATCCGCATGCCAAGCATGTGGGGCGCGAAGCGGATGCCATGCGCTGGGCGGCGGCGGCCGCGAAATGCTTGTTGAAGCCTTGAATGAAGCGCATGCAGAGGCCGGGGACCGGGTACAGCTTTCCATCCAGGAGTCTTCCCTGCTCAAGGCTTCCATTCTGGTCTACCTGATTCCCGTATTGACGTTGGTGGTGGGAGCCGTTCTCGGTAAGTCGTTGGGGGAACGACTGGCTCTGAATGCGGATCTGTTGGCTTTTGGAGTGGGCATTGTCGCCTTTGCCGTTGCATTGATGCTGGTCCAATCCCGTGGCCGAAAACTGGGCGAGAAAGCCCAATACATACCGATCGTTACACGGATACTGGCCCGGGGGGAAAACGGCGCCCTTTCTCCAGAGTGCGAACGCATCGATCCGAAGAACACATAGCCCACGGCCCCCGCATCCATTTCATCCATGCATTGGACTGACACGCAACAGTCCCGTTTACGGATCCGCAGGCTTCCCGGCCCGGAGCATTCACCGACTTTCGGGCTCGTACGCGCCGCAGGTCGGCCTGCTTGGGATACGGGCTTTCGCCCCCGGAGGCATGAAAAGCAGCAAGGAATACGGGGGGTTTGTGAAAGTGGAAAAGGATCCGGTTGGAATTCCAGGACCGAGAGTCCGTAAGCGGAGGCATGCTCCATCCGCGGATTGTGGCCTCCGGCCCGAGCATGAGTGTTTTGCGTTCTTGTTTCTTTTTCAAGATGGAACACTCGGTGGATCTCCCGGAGCTTACACCGCCGGTGGGGATCCATGATGTATCTTCCACGCCTGTGAACCCATTTTCCACCGCAAGGTCTTTTAGAAAAGGAGGGGCTGAAATGGAACGAAAGACGAACGAAGGATTGTCACGTCGAGATTTTCTGCGGACCACGGTTTTGGGTGGCGCCGCACTGGGGGCCTCCCTTACCCTGGCGCCGGGACTGGATCTGGCCCATGCGTCCAAAAAGGGTACCTGGAAGATGAAGTACGACTGTTACATCGGGCCCACCGCGGAAACCGCGCAACTGGACAACTGGTTTCTGGATGAGCTGGTGTCCCGCTCCGACGGCCGCATCCAGATCGACAAGTTCTGGTCCGGTTCCCTCCGCAAGGTGGGACAGCATCTCCCCGCAGTGCGCGACGGATTGTCCGAGATCTCGCTGATCAGTTACGGCTATTACCCCGCCGACGTACCTCTGAGCCGGGGACTGGAATGGTATTACATGGGGTGTGATCATGCGGATTCTCTCCTGCACGTATGCCGGGATATCTACAATGAAACCCCGGAACTCCGGAACGAATGGGAAGTACGAAACAACAGCCAGGTACTTTATTTCACCAACTGGAGTTACTGTCCTTTTCTCATGAAGCACCCCCTTCCCGACATCGCGGGTCTGAAAGGCAAGAAAGTGCGAGGCTACGGCATCGGCGCGGAGACCGTCAACCGTCTCGGCGGAACCGGAATGCCCATTGTGGCCGGAGAAGTGTATACTTCGCTGGAAAGAGGGATCCTGGACGGTGTCTTCGCCTTCGCCTTCATCACCGCCGAGAAAATGAAACTTCACGAACAGGCGCCCTATATCGTCGAGGGCGGCGCGGGGGCTCACGCACCGACTACGGTGGTTATGAACCGGAAACTGTATCTGTCGCTTCCGGACGACCTCAAGGAAGTCATCCAAAAAACGGTGGACGATGTGTATAACTGGAAATATCTGGAGTTGTATTCCAGATTGACGGAGGAAAGCGTCGACAACATGGTCACCGCGGGCGCCAAGTTTTCCACATGGCCCGACTCGGAAATCGAGAAGGCGGCGGCCATGGTGCAGCCGGCCCTGATCAACGACTGGATCGAAAAAATCGCCAAACCACAGAACTTTGACGGCGAAGCCTTCAAGGAAAAGATCGTCGCCTTGATCGCCAAGTACGAGCCCGGCAAGCTCAAGAATCCCTGGGAAGTCTACCGGGACAAGTATTCCTCGGAAAAGGCCTGACACTTTGCTGAAGCATGGATTGGACGGCGGGCTGATGTGAAGCGAGGCATTCCAGGCGCGTGTACCGAGGAGATGCTCGTTTGGCCATAGGGGTCCAGCGGTACTCTGACAAATACGAAATAAAGGACTCGCCGTTCGACGGCGTCGAGTTTTTCCTCGTAAGGGCGGACACAGGCTTGTCCCCGGTCCGCCCCCGCGAGGTTCCGTCTATCCAACCCCAAAGCAGGAAGACCCGGTGAGTCCCGACACGTCAAAATCCGAGAAACGGCTCGTCGAAATCCTGAGTGAGAAATATCGAAAGTTCTGCATCTGGACGGCTTCTATCTCGGGCGCCGCCATCGCGGTCATGATGCTGAGCACCACTCTGGATTCCACGTCACGGTACCTACTGAATCGCCCCATCAAAGGCGTATTCGAACTCAACGAAATCGTATTGGTGATCTGTGTGTTCATGGGGGTGGCATGGACTCAGATCGAACGAGGGCATATCCGGGTCACCGCCCTGCTGGAGATTCTGTCCGCGCGTGGGGCATGCATTCTGAACCTGATCGCATGGACGGTAAGCTTCATTTTCGTCTTTATCCTCGGCTACCAAACCGCCGTGGGAGCATGGGAATCCTATCTCATTCGCGAATTCCGCTGGGGATCCGTGCAAATGCCCATCTGGTGGGTGAAGTGCCTGATACCCATCGGCTGCTGGATGTTGAATATCCAGCTGTTACTGGATATGTGGAAGGAAATCGAACACCTCTCGGGCCGACTTCCCGTACCCGGAACGTCACGAAGCAAAACCACCTAAGGAAGCAGGCGCCGCCGAATCGGCCGGAACACATCCTTAACAGCCCGTTGATAAACTGTATTGCGGGCAGGCCGGTCAATAACGATGAGATGCAAGGCGGGCGAATCCTGAGGAATGAGGCCTACAACCAGTACGCCGCAATGACGAAGGATGAAGCCCAACGACGCAGATCGCGTTTTTCAACGGCCTGATAACGCCTTCAAGGGAAAGTGAACCTTCAATGATTGATCCGACCCTGGCCGTCATGCTGAGCATTCCCGTGGTTCTTCTCATGCTGGTCCTGGGAATCCCCGTCTACGTTTCCTTGGGCTTGACAGGTTTTCTCGGGTGCGCCGCCATTTCCACATGGGATATGGCTCTCAAACAACTGAAAGTGTTCCCCTATGTGCAGACGGCAAGTTACCTGCTGATCGTAGTTCCCTTGTTCGTGATCATGGGCAACTTCGCCTTCAAGGCCGGACTGGGCCACGATATCTTCAGCGTCGGCCGGAAATGGTTCTCCCGGTTTCCCGCGGGATTGGGGGTGGCCAGTATTATAGGAAGCGCGGGGTTCGCGGCCTGCTCCGGGTCCAGCGTGGCCACGGCCGCCACCATGGGCGCCGTGGCCGTGCCGGAAATGCGCAAGTTCGGGTACGATCCCAAGCTGGCCTGCGGCATCGTGGCGGCGGGAGGCGTACTGGGGATCCTGATCCCCCCCAGCGTCATCCTGGTATTCTATGGGGTTCTCACGGACACTTCGGTGGGAGCCATGTTGGTGGCGGGCGTCATCCCCGGGATCCTGTCCGTCGTTGTCTACGTGCTCGGACTCCTGTTCTTGAGCTTTATCGAGCCCAGCCTGTCCCCGGATCCGCAACCCGTATCCTGGGGGGAGCGATTGCGCTCCCTTAGAGACGCCTGGGGAGTTCTTTTCCTGTTCCTCATCGTGGTCGGGGGGATTTACGTCGGCTGGTTCACCCCCACGGAAGCCGCCGCCGTGGGATCTTTCGTGGCATTGGTGGCCCTGGTTTTCCGCCGACGAGGGGACTCGGAAATGGGACGGGACATCCTGAACTGCTTCATCACGACCCTGCGGACGACGTGTATGGTGTTCATCGTCATCGTAGGAGCAGGCCTGTACAGTTTCTTTCTGACTCTGGCGCAGGTTCCCCAAATGATTTCCGGTTGGGTCGCCACACTCCCGGTACATCCCATGCTCATCGTAGCCGCTTTTCTGGTGGTCTACATTCCCCTGGGCATGTTGCTGGACTCCTTTTCCCTGCTTCTGGTGACTCTCCCCCTCATGTTTCCGGTGGTGGTAGAGCAGTTCGGGTTTAACGCCCTGTGGTTCGGGATCCTCTCCACGAAGTTGTGCGAAGTCGGCCTCATCACCCCCCCAGTGGGTCTCAACGTCTACGTTTTGGCGGGGGTTGTTCGAGATGTCCCACTGACGGATATTTTTAAAGGATGTCTGTGGTTCGTGGTTTTCGAATTGATTACCACCACCATACTGTTTCTGTTGCCCGTACTCAGTTACTGGCTTCCACAAACCATGGGCAAGTGAGTGCGCCCGCCGAAGGGTTCGGGGTTCGTTGGGCCGAGGGACGCGTCGCAAGGCCGCCGGTGCATGTCGTTCCGCACTGGTTGCCCCGCAGCGTAGTATCTCTCCTTGCTCCCGGGCCGGGGGGGTTGTGGCAGGCGTCCTCAAGAGGAGTGTCCCGCTCGACGGACATCGCATTCGCACACCCTGCCCTTATTGACACAGTCATCGACAGAGGAATACCATGGCCGTCATGAATATCAGCCGCCCCACCGATTTGCAGGGACGCACCGCTCTGGTGACCGGAGCGGCCCGTGGAATCGGCGCCGCCATCGCCTTGGCATTGGCCCGGGAAGGGGCCGATGTCGCCCTGGCGGACCTTATCCCTTGTGATGAAGCCGCCGGCAAGGTGCGCCATCTTGGACGAAAAGCCTTGGTGCTTCAGGCGGATGTTTCCAATCCCCTGCAGGTCCGCAACATGGTGGAATCCGCCGTCGAGCGTCTCGGGCATCTGGACATCCTGGTAAACAACGCCGGCATCGTTCACCGGGACCCCCTCCTCGAAACGCGCGAAGAAACCTGGGATCGTGTGATCGCCGTGGTTCTCAAGGGAACATTCCTGTGCATTCAGGCAGTGGTCCCTCACATGAAGCAGCGGGAATACGGCAAGATCGTCAACATCAGTTCCATTTCGGGGATTATCGGAGGCGCCGTATCCAAGCCCGACGACTCTCCCGAAAAGATCCGAGGCCGGTCCGGACCGGCCTACGCGGCGGCGAAGGGCGGTGTTCTCGCCCTGACCCGCTGGGTGGCCAAGGACGTGGCCAAAGACGGGATTTATGTGAACGCCGTCGCTCCTGGAGCTTGCGAGACGGAGATGACCCGAGGCTATGATTACGGCGTCGCCAATCTTCCCATAGCCCGCATGGGCGCTCCGGAGGACATGGCCGAAGCCGTCGTCTTCCTGGCCTCCTGCGCATCCGATTATATTACGGGACAAGTTCTGAACGTGGACGGCGGCTGGGTCATGGCGTGAGTTGGGCGCCGGCGTCTCTTTCAGAATCTACAGAGGAAATACGTCATGAATGTAGGCAAGTTGTTGACCAAGTCATCTGAAGCCTTTCCCGACAGACCGGCCGTGATTCACGGCGCCAAACGTCTCACCTATGCCCGGTTCAACGAACGGGTGAATCGTCTGGCAAACGCCTTGCTGGAACGGGGAATTCGACCGGGAGACCATGTGGCGCTGCTCATGTATAACTACCCCGAAATGTTCGAATCCCTTTTTGCATGCTTCAAACTGGGCTGTGGCTCCGTACCGATCAATTTCCGCCTTCACCCCAACGAATGTGCTTTTATCATCGATCATTCCGAAGCCAAGGCTGTAATCCTTTCGCCGGAGTTCAACGAGCCTGTCCTGGACCTGCGGGAACGGATCCCTCGCGTTCGGGACTTGATCACCATTTCCGGCGCCGAGGGCGAATTGCTGGATTACGAATCCTTGATAGCCGGGGGAGCGTCCCGTTTCCGGGATCACGACGTTCACCCGGACGATACGGCCTGGATTTTCTACACTTCCGGCACCACGGGCCTGCCCAAGGGAGCCATGCTCACCCACCGAAACCTTCTGGCCATGAGCATGAACTTTTATGCCGACATCTGCCCGGGAATGTCACCGACCGATACCGCACTGCATGCGGCCCCTCTTTCTCACGGCAGTGGATTGTACGCACTGCCCAACGTTGGGAAGGGAGCGTGCAACGTGATTCTGGAATCCAAGTCCTTTGATGCCGATTTGGTTCTCAAGACCATCGAGGAACATAAGATCACCAATATGTTCGCGGCGCCCACCATGCTCCGTTTGCTCCTGGACAGTTCCTCCATAAGCCGATGCGACTTGAGTTCCATGAAAGCGTTGAATTACGGCGGGGCCCCCATGCTGGTCAAGGACCTGATGGAAGCCATGGAGAAGCTCGGTCCCTGCCTGGTTCAACTCTTCGGTCAGGCGGAATCTCCCATGACGATCACGTATCTTCCTCAATGGGCGCACCTCCAGGAAGGAACACCGGAGCAGATCACGCGTCTCGCATCGGCCGGAATCCAGCGTACGGACGTGGAGGTCGCCGTCTTCGATCACGACGACAAAGAACTGCCTCGGGGAGAAACCGGAGAAATAGTGACCCGATCGGATCTGGTCATGAAGGGATACTGGCGAAACCCGGAAGCCACCGCGGATACGTTGCGCAACGGCTGGCTGCACACAGGCGACATGGGGTACATGGATGACCACGGTTATCTTTTTATCATGGATCGGTCCAAGGACATGATCATATCGGGCGGAGAAAACGTGTATCCCCGTGAAATCGAAGAAGTGATCATCCGCCATCCGGCCGTCCGGGAAGTAGCGGTGATAGGCGTGCCGGATCCCAAATGGGGGGAGGCCATAAAAGCGGTGATCTCCTTGGCGCCGGGAGAAACCGTGACCGAGGCGGAAATCATCGAATTTTGCAGGAATCATATCGCCGGCTACAAGAAGCCCAAATCCGTGGATATCGTGTCCGAAATCCCCAAGAATAATTACGGCAAGATCCTGAAGCGGGAGTTACGGTCTAAGTACTGGGAAGGAAAGGAACGAAAAGTAATTTAACGGGGTGGTAGGTAACGCGATTCGCAGCTTCTGCTTTGCCTTCTCATCGTGGGCGGGTCTGCCCGCGCTGACAATCACCATGCGCGTCAAGAACATGCCGTTGCTCGCGCGCGGGAGTGTTATCGTTCGCCGAACCGCCGAACACCCCGTTTCTCAGCGGACCGACGAAGGCAGGCATGGTCGCTGCCTGTTGATATAGGCGTTCAGGTGTGTGTGACTACGGTGCGGGTCGGGCGAGGGGGTTTTGAACCTTCATTAAATCGGGAGGCGCAAATGCTGTGGAATCGTATATTGCTGTTGCATGACAACACCGAAAACGCTCTCAAGGCGGTGGATTACGTCGGGGAGATGTTCGGAAATGCACGGGGCGTTTCCGTAACGCTCCTGGGCCTCCTGCCCGCTATTCCGGGCCATGATTTGGAAGGCGAGGCCCCGGGCATGGACAAGTTACGAGCCACCTTTCAGACCATGGAAGTTCTAAGAGAAAAGGGTAAGGTTCAGCTTCGTACCGCCGTAGAGTACCTCATGAGGTCGGGGATCGATTCTGCGCGAATCGCGGTCAAGGAGCATGAAGTTCACCACGGTCTCGCCAAAGAGATCGCATCCATGATTCAAGAGGATGGATTCGGAACCATCGTAATTGGGGCGGGCGGCAAGCAACTACTCGAAGTTTCCACAACCGATCTGGCCAGGAATCTGATCAAATCGTTAAAGGGGTGCACGATCTGCGTAGTCACATGAGTTCGACGTTTCCCGTGTCCACATCCTTTGACGGTCATCTCTCCGATGCCGCGCCGGGGCCCGGGTTCACGTCTTTCAGCATGGGAACCGTTTCGGCTCTCGAATCCGAACGGTTCGAATGAGGCGTCCCCGGCCGGCAAAACAGGAACGGCGCCTTTCGATTCCTTTCAGGATCGGCAGGCGCCGTTTGAATTCGGGAAAAGCGGTTTCAGTGGATCGGTCTCATGCTTCCAGTGCTCTCCACCCGGTGGTGGAAAACTTCCGGTGACTCGAAGTGATGATCAACCCCTCAATACCCTGCCTTTTTTCGAGAAATCCTCTTCCCTGATGAGGTTCCATCACAAACACCGCCGTGGACAAGGCGTCCGCCTCGGCAGCCGTGGAAGCCACGGTGGAAACACTGGCCCCCGTGATCGGGGATCTGCCCGTGGACGGGTCTACGATATGATGAAACAGTTTCTCCCGATCATAGTATATCTCGTAATTTCCCGATGTGGCCACCGCACCTTCCCGCAGTCGAATTACCGCCGCAAATTGATCCCGTCGTTCCGGGTCCCGAACCGCGATTCTCCAGGGCGAGCCGTCCTGTTTGCCGCCGGCCACCCGGATATCCCCCCCAGCGTTGATCAGAAAATGCTCGACACCTTTCTGGATCAAGCGGTCAGCCGACCAATCCACGATCAGCCCTTTGGCGATTCCGTCCAGCGTGATGCCCATTCCTTCTCGCCGAAACCGGATTTCTCCAGCCGATACGCCCATATGTTCCATACCAACTCGATCCAGGCATCCCATCAGATCCTGTTCGTCGGGAGGTTTGCCCCGCAATGAAAAAGCATCCCTGGTAACGTCGATGACGGGTTTGACGGTAATATCAAAACAGCCTCCGGTTTCCCGAAAGAACCTCCTGGAGAGTTGAACGGCCTCGTTCACTTCCGGAGTCACTTCCCGCAATCGACCTTCCCGGTTCAGGCTGCCCACGGGACTCGCGTCGGAAAACCGGGTCAGGATTTCTTCTTTCCTGTGGATCAGGTCGAAAGCGGTTTCAACGGCTTCTTCCCCCAACGTACGCGATTCATGAAACAGGCTGATGTTTACAAACGTGCCCATCATGAGTCGGGTCTTGTTCACATGCACCAGCTCCCGGTTGAACCTGGAACTACTTAGGGGGCTTGCCACGGCCCCCGTGGCGACGGCCAGGGAACCGAATCCAGCCAGCTTCAAGAACACACGGCGATCCATCATGATGCCTTCCTTTGTCTTATCTCTTAATCTCCGCCAACGTCCTTCGGAAACAGTACAAACCGCACTGCAGGCACCGTTTTGCCTCCCGCGCGGCTTCCTCCTGCATCAGGCCCAATTCCACTTCCTCGAAATTCAGACGGCGCCGCTCCACGGGCAACTCGGGCATCTTGGCCCGTTCTTCAGGAGGAACATGGGCCCTCAGATCTTCCTCATTGGCCGCGTCAAAGAGTTCCTTGCGCATATCCGCAGGCGGCTCGACGTTACTTCCCATGAGATACATGTGGATGGAACGCGCAGCACGCCGAGCGCCTCCAATGGCCTGAACCACCGTAGCCGCCCCGCTCACTACGTCCCCTGCCGAAAAGATGGAAGGTACGCTGGTTTGCATGGTGTCTTCACGGGCGTCGATGGTATCCCACTTGGTTACCGTCACCTCTGATTCATACTTCCCTTTATTCAGGAACGTCAAGTCCGGAAACTGCCCGATGGCGCTGATTACGTTATCCAATTCGATGAGGGTCTCCGACCCTTCCACGGTTACCGGCCGTCTGCGTCCGCTCGCGTCGGGCTCACCGAGTTCCATGCGGATCACCTCCAGAGCCTTCAGCTTCCCGCCTTGTCCCAGGAGTCTTGTGGGAGCGGCAAGAAACCTGAAATGGACGCCTTCCTTCTCCGCCTCCTCGATCTCGATATCATTGGCGGGCATCTCGCGGCGGGATCGCCGGTAGACCACGGTGATCTCATCGGCCCCGAGGCGCCAGCTCGTGCGGGCCGCATCGATGGCCGTATTGCCTCCTCCGATGACGGCCACCCGCTTGCCCACTTCCGTGGGCTCTTCCAGACCTCTCTTGATCAGAAATTCCGTACCCGAAAGGACACCCTGAAGACGGTCCTCCTCCTCCAAACCCAAGCGGCGGCTGGCCCAGGCTCCGGTGCCAACAAAAACCGCATCGTATCCTTCCGACATTAGACTCTCTACCGTGAAGTCTTCGCCCAGTTTCTTGTTGCAGTATGCATCCACTCCCAGATCCAGAATACCCTGAATCTCCCAATCCAGGATCTTCTTAGGCAGCCGGTACTCCGGAATGCCGTAGCGCAGCATGCCCCCCAGCTTGGGCATGGATTCGAAAACCACCGCCTTGTGTCCCAATCGGGTAAGGTAGTAGGCTGCGGTCAAGCCGCCGGGGCCTCCTCCGATCACGGCCACACGCTTTCCCGTACTCGCCGCCACGGGAACCTGAATCCGTTTCCCGGACCTTAACTCATAATCGGCGGCAAATCGTTTCAAATGGTTGATGTTGATCGCCTCATCCACTTTACCTCGGCGGCACACGGATTCGCACGGATGCGGGCATACCCGTCCTATACTCAAGGGAAAGGGATTTCGCTCCTTGATTACCTTCACCGCTTCTTCGTATTGGCCGTCCGCGATGAGGGAAATATAGCGGGGAATATCGATCTGAGCCGGACATGTCTGCCGACAGGGAGCCTGGCACTCGTTGACTTTGTTGAAACTCAAGATGTTGGCGCTGCACGACACGAGCTCCAGGACGTTCTTGGGACAGTTACGAACACACGTTCCGCACCCGGTGCATTTGAATGGGTCCACGGAGGGTATACCCTCCGGACTCATGCGAATGGCATCAAAAGGGCAGTTGGCGGCGCACGTGCCGAAACCGACGCAGCCTATGTTACATACCCGGTCTCCTCCCGCCACCATGACGGCGGCGGTGCATTCGTGCACCCCGGAGTAAATCATTTTGCGTTCGGACTTGTCCACGGTGCCTGTGCACTTCACGTGCGCAATCTCAGGCTCCTTGTCCTCCATGGCAACGCCCATGATGGCCGAGACTTTCTTCTGTACTTCCGGCCCCCCTCCCACACAACAGTTGGCCGCAGCTTTTCCGGACACGATGGCCACGGCGGCCGCACTGCAACCCGGGTAGCCGCATCCCCCGCAGTTGGCGCCGGGCAATGCTTCTTCCACGGCAAGCACCTTCGGATCCACGTATACCGCAAAGATTTTCGATGCCACGGCGAGTCCGAGTCCGGCGGCCAAACCGAGACCCCCGATGGCCAGGGCAGCTGATATCATTCATGCACCTCTTTCACTCCCGCGCGAGGATATGGGAAAGCCGAAGGCTTCACCGCGCAAGGCAAGAGAAGGATTCGGCGTCTCAAGGCGATTACTTCATGAAACTCGTGTTGTGTAGAAGGCCTACCGTATGGAAAGGTTTATTTCACCAAACCGGCAAACCCCAGAAACGCCATGGAAAGAAGCCCCGCCGTAATCAGGCCGAGAGGCATTCCTTCGAACGCCTTGGCAGTCTTCATCAGCGCGAACCGTTCCCGCAGGCCGGCAAACAGAACCAGCGCCAAGGCGAAGCCGATAGCCGATGCCAGGGAAAAGACCAGGGTGGTTACAAAATCGAAGTCCTCTTTGATATTGATAATGGCCACACCCAGCACCGCGCAGTTGGTCGTGATCAGGGGCAGGAAAATCCCCAGAGCGCGGTACAATGCCGGAACGGACTTCTGGAGAAACATCTCCACCAGCTGGACCAATGCCGCGATCACCAGGATGAATGCAATGGTCCTGAGGTACGCCAGACCGAAGGGATCCAGAAGGTATCGCTGGACCATCCACGTAACCAGCCCTGCGACCGTCAGGACGAAGGTGACGGCCATCCCCATACCCACCGCGGTATCCATGCTCTTGGAAACCCCCAGAAACGGACAGTTTCCCAGATAACGCGCCAGGAGGATGTTGTTTACAAAGACCGCGCTCACCACCAGCAAAAGATATTCACCCATACGATCCCCGTCTCCTATCTCTTCGCTCCGATGAGGTTCATGAATCCAAGCAGAAAGCCCAGGGCCACGAACGCCCCCGGCGCCTTGACCAGGAATCCGAAGGGCTCGAAGGACGCCCACATTACGTGGACACCGAATACGTGCCCTGTGCCGAGCAGTTCTCGCACTGAACCCAGTAATGTCAACGAAGCGGTAAAACCGAGTCCCATTCCCAAGCCGTCCGCAACGGAAAACGGCAGGGTGTTCTTGGATGCGAACGCTTCCGCCCGCCCCAGCACGATGCAGTTCACCACAATCAGAGGGATGAATATCCCCAGCACCTCATACAGCTTGAAGAAATAGGCCTGCATCACCAGTTCGACCATAACCACGAAGGATGCGATGATTACGATAAAGGCGGCAATGCGCACTTTGTTGGGAATGAACTTACGGAGAAGAGAGACCAAACTATTGGAGCACACCAGTACGAACGTGGTCGCCAATCCCATACCCAGGCCGTTTTCCGCCGCGGTGGTCACCGCCAGAACAGGACACAATCCCAGGACCAGCCTGAAGGGCGGCACTTCCTTCCAGAGGCCCTTGGTGAATTCCGTCGCCAGACTCATGATGGGAATACCTCCTGCTTGATCTTGGGAAAAAGCTCAAGCGCTTCACGCACCGCGGACACCACGGCCCCGCTGGAGACGCTGGCGCCGGTGACGGCCTCGATCCTTCCACCTTTGGCGGCGAGGTTCAGCGCTCCACTCAGTTCCATGCCGGCGAACTGGTTTTTAAACGTGGGTTCCACCACGCGCGCTCCCAGACCGGGGGTTTCCGAATGGCTCATCACCGCGACAGCGGTCACCTTGCCTTCCTTGTCCACCCCAACCATCACCTCGATGGAGCCTCCATACCCGTTCGCCGACGTATCGAATGCCACCGCAATCGTCTCACCGGCCTTCTTGGCGGGAAAAAACTGCCTCTCCACGGGCTGCCCCTTGGCATCCTCCCCGATTTGAATGATGATACGGTCCCGGACGGGGTCGTTGTCAAATCCGGAAAGGACCGCCAAAATGGAGGGTTCCTTCACGAACTTGAGATAAGAGTATTCCCGCGGGACCTCCGTCACCTGCTTCACCAAGGAAAGCGCCAACCCACTGGTGGTGCAGATAAGCGTCAACACAACGACCATTTTGATGATGTCACGCAACTTCCTTTACCCTCCCGTAGACCGTGGGTCGAATTCGATCGAAGATGGGCGCCAGCGCATTGGTCAACAACACCGCGAAGTAGACGCCCTCTGCGTATCCACCCCAATATCGTATGATCATGGTGATGATTCCCAACGTAAGACCGGAAAGGATTCTGCCCGCCGGGGTCACGGGCGCCGTGCCCCGATCGGCGGCAAGAAACACGGCCGCAAACATGAGACCACCGTTGAAAAGGTGGAACAGCGGTCCGGAATACACTTCCGGGTCCACCCAGGCCGCCAGAAGGCTGAAGCCGCCCGCTCCCACCAGCACAGCCACCGGAATGGTCCAGAAAATCATACGACGGGCTATGAGGAAGATACCTCCCAGGATGACGCCCAGCACGAATACCTCACCGATACCGCCCGCCTTGAGTCCCATGAGCAGATCCCAGGAAGGATACAGCATGAGTTCACTCAGATCCTCCCGTACGATCTGTAACGGCAGTTGCGCCGGCGCCAAAACGGAGGTAAAGGCGGCCCCTCCCGTCAGCGGCTCCATGTAACTGGTCATGTGCCCCGGATACGACACTTTGAGAACCACCCAACCCACCACCGCCGGATGAAAGGGCGCGTTACCCAGTCCGCCGAAAATCTGCTTGCCCAGCACAATGGCCACAACCCCGCCTAGAACGGCGATCCACCAAGGCACACCGGGGGGAAGCATCAAGGATAGAGTCAAGCCCGTCAACAAGGCATGGCCGTCCGCCACCGCGATCCGTTTCCCCATGAGTCGCTGCATGCCCGCTTCACTCGCCACCGCCGCAGCCGTACACAGTACAATGATCTTAACGGCGCACCATCCGAAGTAATATACCCCGGCGATTGCCGGAAGCATCAAAGCCATCAGGATATGGGACGTGATCACCGACAACGTCACCCCGCGATGCATGTGGGGCGACATCGACATATGATATTTCTTTGAAGTCATACGCTTACCTTCCTGGCAATGATCTCCGATTTACCATACCTCATGAAATGAACCATGGGACGTTTCACCGGACATACATAGGCACACAGGCCGCACTCGATACAGTGGGAGATCAGGTTGCGCTCCGCATCGTCAAATCGGCCGAACTCGCAGAATTTACTCAGTTCGTTCGGGAGGAGGTTTACAGGACATACGCTCACGCACTCTCCGCAATTAAAGCAGGGCTCAGGAGCAAAAAGCTCCACCTGGTCTTTTCCCTGAAGGTGGACCGCATACACTTCTTTGGTGATGGGAACATCCAGGGTATATTGAGCAAACCCCATCATGCCTCCCCCCAACAGCACTTTATGAACGTTCGTGCTGTCGATTTGCATCTGAGCCAGCATTTCCTTGACGGAAGTCCCCACCCGGACCCTTACGTTTCTGGGCCGAGACAATCCCTGACCCGCCACCGTGACCAGCTTATCCACCAGGGGTTTGCCATCCCTCACGGCGGTAACCACATTGACCAGCGTAACCACGTCTTGGACCAGTACTCCCACATCTCTCGAATTTCCACCCGGAAGTGGAATCTCTTCACCGGTAAACTGTTTCACAAGAATGGGTTCCAGGGCGGAAGGATACTTGTCGGAAGCCCAGAAGAGGCCGACTCCCGCCTTCCGCAAAGGGTCGATTACCTCGGAAGGGTATGCTTCCTGTTCCGACAGGGCCAAAACCACCTTACCCACACCGGTGATTCGCCGAATCACTTGAATTCCAAGGATAAGCTCCCGGGTAAAATTGTGAAGAACGGCGCGTCGCACGAACACGTTGGGTTCGGCATCCACACCGTTCACCAGAAGAGTGTGCACCCTCTTGAGAACAGGTATTCCCACCAGGAACAGGTAACTCTTGGGTTGCTCCGGGGGAGTCAGATTGACATGCAGGGGTACGCCGTTCATCCCCGCTTCGGTAATTCCTGCGAACCGCAGAGTCGAAATAAGCTTGGAGGGACGTTCACTCAAAAACTGTTCGTTGGGTTCCACGCCTTCGACCCACTCATCCCGGCCGTCCGAGTCGATGACAATGCTCAGGACCTTGTTCCCTCGAGGATCCGGCCAAGGCATAACATCCGAGACGATCCCCGAAACACTGGAATGAATGGGCGCCACCGAAAAATCGGTTGAAGCGGCAATCCGTTGTCCCAGTTTGACACTGTCTCCCTTGGCAACCAAGGGCTCGCACATTCCTCCACGATTTTGAACCAGGGGGAAAACCGCCTTTGCGGGAGCACGAAGCGTTTCCATCTGAACGACCCGGATCTCTTCCCTCGGCAGACATAAACCCTGGAAAGACGTTCTTCTTCTCCTCCACATAGGAACCCTTCAACGATTCCGGACCGTTAGGCTCGAAAGGAAACCCAGTGCCGCGGAACCTGAATTGATTGTGGTAAACGCATGGGCACAGATGCATGTTGCCCGGTTTCGTTGACATGGACCGCTATAAAAATTACGATATCATTAGTTCATTCCTCCACAAAGCGCAACAAAAAAGTGACTGCTTGTAGATTTTTTCTCGAACCCATGGTAGTATAACTACCACGAATCATTACGTTCTTTCCCACAAGACTTCCCACCGGGGGGCCGGGAAGGGGGACGGGAGGGTATGTGAATCGTCGTCTCAAACGTCTGTACGCGGATCTACGGCATCTGAAAGCGCTCACCGGATTGGATCTGCAGGTTTACGAGGACCCGGAGGGTGTGCTGCTCGCGGATTGCCGCATGATCTGGTGTCTCATTGCGGAATTCGGCCCTTCCTGGGAAATCTCCTTCAACGAGTTCACAGGCCGAAACCAGAGAGCCGTTCTCCTCGACGCCTTGCGCCGGATCATCCCGGACGAAGCTCTTTTTGTGGGTAATGACACGATCTTCGTCGGTCTGAAACAGGAACCGCATCGCTGAGGCGGTCTGTACGGGACAGCCGCCGGATTCTCCGACTCTGAACCCATCTCCGGAAAGAGAAACGCACAGACCCAAGTGTTTCCAACGAAGCGGCCGGATTCCTCCCATTCCGCCGCCGTCAGGTGGCTGCGTCCTTTTGTTTGCCTATTTCCGGCCTTGACACTCGGGGCGGGATTTCTTAGCATCTTGCAGTTCACAATTACACATTGCTTGCCCCTGTCCTTCGCCGGACCGTCGGAGAAACCGGATGTCCCTCAAGGAACGTCTTTCTCCCGAGAGAATCGAAAAGATTAAGAAGCGCCTTCTCTTAGTGGATACCCTCCCCGCCATTTCCAGTCTGGTCGAGAAGGTCCTGGTCATGGTCGAGGACGACCACACCACCATCAAGGACCTGGAACGACTCATCCAATTGGACCAGACGGTGGCTACCAGGATCCTGAAACTGATCAATTCCCCCTTCTATGGGTTCAGTGATGTAACCTCCTTATCGAGAGCGATCGTGTTGTTGGGCTTCCATGAAGTCAAAAACGTCGTTCTCGGAGCGTCTATCATGAGCGTTGTCGATGCACGATACACCGTGGCGGGGATGAATATGTCCGATTTCTGGTTGCATTCCGTAGCCACGGGATTCATTTCCCGGTTGCTCGCCAGAAAGCTTCGTACTCCCATCGAGAAAGAGGCATTCACCCTGGGTCTCCTGCACGATATCGGAAAGGTGGCATACGTCCAGGAATCGCCTCAATTGCTCGAAGACCTGGTCACGCTCTCCCAAGCACGGGATATATCCTTCCGGGAAGCCGAAAAGCTGGTGGGACTCTCCCACTCCCAATTGGGGTGGTACATCGCAACCAAGTGGAACCTGCCGGAGCCCTTGTGCACTTCCATCCGCCATCACCATGAACCGGAATCCGATCCCTCCCAGACTATGGGTTCGGCTCTGGTTCATGTATCCGATACCATTGCGGTCACCGTGGGAGTCGGAAAGTCGGGAAGTTCGCGACCGGAACCGCCGAGTCTCGCGGCACTGGACCTCTTGCATCTCTCCCCGGCGATGCTCGATCGAATCATTCAACGGATCGACGAGCAGAGGGATCAGTTGGTGAACCTCTCCAAGAACTTGTTGCCCGGTTGATCAGAACTTGCTCCCGATAAGCCTCAAGGGGGGCGCGCAGCCAGCGGAGGCGCATCCATGACGACCCAGGACAAGGTCATCGACTCCAACAAGAAAATCATTCACCGTATTTCAGGCGAAAACACGGAACTACGCAAACGACTCAAGGAGATCTACGAACGCATCCGGCAGAATGAGCAAATCCTGGCGCACTTCTCGGAGATCGAAAATTTGGTGATGGAGTGCAACCATTTGGATGAGTTGGTCCATCGACTTCTGCGGGAAATGGACGATCGATTCAATGTCCTTACGGTTCTCCAAATTTCGAACTCAACGTCGGTGAACCTGGATACGTTTTGTCCCGAAGTCCATCACGATCGGTTTACGTGGCTTCCCGACGAAATTCTGACTCGCCGACTGGGCGGTCAAAACAGCCCTTTCCTGAAAAACGCGCTCACCCCCGAGGAAGTTCGTGAGTTCTTCCCTAAGGATTCGGAAACGATTCGATCCATGGCCGTAATACCGTTATACCGCCGGGGGAAGGTGCTTGGCTGCCTGACTCTCGGAAGCGAGGAACCCTGCCGTTATCAACCCGATATGAGCACACACTTCCTGGATCAGTTGGGCAAGAAGATCTCTCTGGGCCTGGAAAGCATCATCATGCTGGAGGAACTCAGAAAAAGTTCCGTGACGGATCCGCTCACCGGTCTATACAACCGCAACTATCTGACGCATGTGCTCGACAGGGAAAAAGATCGGCTTGCGAGATACACCACGCCTTTTTCGTGCATACTCATCGATTTGGACGGCTTCAAACAACTCAACGATACGTACGGCCATCAGGCGGGGGATCGGATGCTGATCCACTTCGCAAAAATACTGAGGCATAACCTGCGAAAAACGGACATATGCATTCGTTATGGAGGGGACGAATTCGTCGTGGTACTCCCCCACTGCAACATGTCACAGGCACTGGCCACGGCGCATAAGCTGGTGCGGGAGGCGAACCAGGCGTCTCTCTTGCTTGCGGAAGACGTCACCGTGTTGCCCAGAGCCAGCTTCGGCGTCTCCGATTGTTCGAGCGTCCAAGAAGAACCGGACACCGTTTTGGCCGCCGCCGACATCAATCTTTATGAAGCCAAGAAAAGAGGCGGAAATACCGTGTTTCCGCAAGCGGTTCCCTCCGCTCCGGCCCCCCCGGCCGACGACTTGCATCTGCATCTTTCCGCCGCCGGGCAGGAAGAGTCTTCCGAACCGTGACCGCTCACACCACAATATCGATGTTCTGTCCCACGAACCGCCGCTGCAAAACCGGTTTGTTGAGCAGAGCAGAGGCTTCCCCGCCGCCCTGCGTATGGAATCCGCCGGCCTCTCTCCGCCCGGACCTCCTTGCGTTCCCCGGGGCGGGCCACAAGGAAATGCCGGATTCCATGGTTCCCCGCTCCCCATTGCTTCTCGACCGCGCCGAGGATCGGCTTTGCGCCGGACTCTGGACCGGCTTTTCGATCTCACTGATGTCCGGAGCATCCATGGGTTCATCCCTTACCAGCCCGTTGATACACCGTATTTCGAGCAGGCTGTTCAAAGACGATGAGATGTAAGGCGCGCGAATCCTGAGAAATGAGGCGTACGTACGGTACACCGCAATGACGACGGATGTGGCGCAACGAAGCACATCGCGTGTTTCAGCAGCCTGTTAACGTGAGGCCGGCTGTGCACTGCCGGATAACTGCTGGAAATTCCAGTCCACTTTCAGATCCATCACACCGCGGGTTCGCGAATCCACTCGTATATATCCCCGATTCACTCCAAACAGGAACAGATCCCTGGTAATCTCCACGTCCTTCCTGCAATAAGCAACAACCTTGTCCAGTTGCCCCGTCCGGAACCATTCAATGGACTGGAGGCCATCCCCGCTTTTCTGCGTATTCAGGGTGGTGGACGCCAGACGATCCAACGAAACCCGAAACCCCAGCTTGCGATGGATGTCTTCAAGAATATCGAAGGTTGGGATACGAGTCAAATCCATGCCGGTGTATGCTTTGAGTACTCCATAATCGAATTCCTTGATGTTGAATCCAACGACCAAATCGTATCCTGCGAGACGATTCACCAGATCCCCCACATCCGATTCGGTATATTCCAGGAAACGCTCCTCCTGGAGATCGTACACAACGACCACCGCCACCCGCATGAGATGCCTGTTTCTCCATCCTCCAACTTCCTCGAAAGACCTCTGGGTCTCCACGTCCAGAAAACCGATCCTCGCTTTCGGCTCCGGGATCGAGCCATTTTGCTCCTCCTCCGCGGGTCGGATCGTAGGAGCCTCGGCAACAGCCAGAGGCTTCTTGCCCAAAAGCAATTCCAGAACCAGGATACAGCCGCGTTTATCCAGCGGTTTGTTGCCGGACCCGCACTTCGGGGAGTGAATACACGAAGGGCACCCGTCTTCACAACCACATCCCGCCACGAGAGCCAGGGTCTTTTCCAGCAACTCCTCGATGAGATCGAACCCCTGTTCCACCAGACCCACCCCTCCCGGGTATCCATCGTACAGAAACACCGCGCTCTTACCCAGCTGGGGGTGGAAGGGGTAGGAAATACCCCCGATGTCGTCGCGATCGCAAAGAGCCAACAAAGGAAACATCGAGATCGCCGCATGCTCCAGCGCATGGATGCCTCCCATGAAGTGAAACCCTCGCGAAGTAATCCTGGTCTGGATGATCTCATCGATCTCCACCCAGATTCCGATCGTCTCGAAAATCTGCTCGGGCAACTCGAGTGCGTGTTTGCTAAGGAGTTCCTGTCCCCGGATCTTTCGTTTTTCGTATCCCGTGATCCGCTCGGTGACCCGCACTCTGCCTTGTTTGATCAGAAAGTTTGCGCACGGGCGGCTTCGGAGATACTCCAAGATCTCCGTGTCCTTGTCCGTCTCCGCCCGGGTATAGTAAGGGACCTGAACCTTACGGGCCATAATCTTCTTGGCGTCGAGATCGAAGGATGTGACTTCGTACTGTGCGGCTCGGTGCAGGTAAACGGCGCCGGGATGACACTCCCGAAAGGCGCGTATACCCTCGACACGACCGATAATGCTGCGAGTGCTCTCGCGCATGACGGTATAGCTTTCCCCCACGGAACGGATATTCACTCCCCGGTGCGGCTTCCGACTCGCGCTGCTCCATCGTGACCCGTCCGCCGAAGCAACGAGGTGACCCGCGGCTTCCAGTTCGGCAATCAAGCGAACGTATCGATCCGTGGGGAAGAACGGATCGTGCGCATTCAGAGGAAGTTCCGCTGCGGCGCATACCAGATGGGCCTTCACCACCTCGGAGTTCTCCGGATCGGCCACGGCTCGTTCGTAGGCTCTCTGGAAAAAATCTTCCGGGCGCCGCATGAAATACTGATCTAGAGCATCGGGCTGGGCCACCAGAATCACCACGGAGTCCCGCTCCTCGCGTCCCACACGTCCGCCTCGCTGCCAAGTGGCCATGACCGTGCCCGGGTACCCCACCAGGATGCAGACATCCAGTCCACCGATATCGATACCCATCTCGAGGGCGCTTGTCGAAACCACCCCCATCATCCTCCCCGAACTGAGTTCCTCCTCAATGAATCGCCTTTCCTCCGGAAGAAATCCCGCCCGATAGGAACTGACTTTGGAAGCAAACTCCGGAGCGCTTTGCTCCGTCCACATATGGATGAGTTCCGTAGCCCGCCTGGATCGGGTAAACACGATGGTCTTGAGTCCCTCTCTGAGGCACCGCACCAGTAAACGGCATGCGGTGAACTGAGAACTGAGTTCGGGATTCAGGAAAAGAAAATGCCGTGCCGCTTGGGGAGCGCCGCTTTCGCTCACCACATGGAAGCTGCGCCCGGTAATCCGGCGCGAAAACTCCCCGGGGTTCGAAATGGTGGCTGAAGACAGAACGAAAGAGGGAGAAGCTCCGTAGCATGCCACGATTCGCAACAACCTGCGGACTATCTGAGCCATGTGTGAACCGAAGATCCCTCGGTAGGTATGGACTTCGTCGAGCACCACGAATCGGAGGTTACGGAAAAAAGGTTCCCAGGATTCATGACTGGATAAAATCCCCATGTGAAGCATATCCGGGTTGGTAATCAGAATGTTCGGCGGTGTGGAGCGGATGTGTTTTCGTTGATAAGGGCTCGTATCTCCGTCGTAAACCGCGGACCGAAACCCCGATCTGCTTCCGAGAGATTCCTGGTAACGCGTCAACATGCGCCATTGATCCTGCTCCAGTGCTTTCAACGGAAACACAAACAGCGCACAGGAGTTGCCGGGCTCGAGCCAGGCGCGTTCCAGCACCGGAATCGTATAAATCAGGGTTTTCCCGCTGGAGGTGGGGGTGGACACCACCACGTCGAGAGACCTCCTGGCCGCATCGATGGCCTGAACCTGATGCGTGTACAGGCGTTGTACTCCCTGGAGACTCAGAGCTCGACTCACCTCTTCAGGCAACGACGGGGACAATTCCTGGAAGGACGGGGCTCTGGCAGGGATTTCACGATGATACGCAACCAGGGGACCGAACTCTCTGGATCGTTTAACGTAAGCCACAAATGATTGGATGCGGTTCATGGGACCTTGCTGGTGTGAGATTACCCGTGTATCAGGAGAGAAAGGCGCACCGGGCGCCCGGGTGCGTTCCGGAGCCATGGCGGACTCCTGAAACCGAACATGGCTCGACCCGGTTCTTGCTTCAGCGGATATCCGCCGACACCTTCCGGTGCGCTTCCCGCGAGAAATCGGCCTCGGATTTTCTGATTTGCTTGAAACAAGGCGCTTTCAGCCAATTTTCCTCTTTACAAGCCTCGAAGGGCTATGGCATAGTAAACGCACTCGGAAGGAAGTTTCAATCGGAAAGTAGGCGAAGAGGGGGGTGAGTAGCGTCTTATGAACAAGGGTGATTTGATTGCTGAAATGGCAGAAGTAGCCGGGATCTCCAAGGCGGTCGCAGGAAAAGCCTTGGACGCCATGCTCGACGCGATCGAGGTGGCTCTTAAGGATGGCGACAAGGTAACGCTGGTGGGATTCGGAACGTTTTCGGTCGCAAGTCGTGCAGCCCGCACAGGCCGAAATCCTCAAACCCGACAAGAGATCAAGATCCCCGAGGCTCGAGTCCCTAAATTCAAACCGGGTAGTAAACTGAAAGAAGCCGTCAAGTAGTCCGATTGACTCATTCGTAATGTAACCGGTAGGCCGGCTCTGGAGAAGAGGGTGAGAGGCGACCCGTACGTCGAGGTCGCCTTTCCTTTTCCTCCCTGTTTGACATCCGCTTTCCGCGAAGATTCCGGCCATCGGATGCGCTTTTGCATCCTCCGCTTCCAAGAGAATTCCTTACAATAAACGCATTTACAGTTTGAACAAAGCCTCCTCAATCCGGTCCAGCCCCTCACGAATCTGTTCCATCGAGATCGCATAGGACAACCGGACGTTGTCGTCGGCGCCAAAAGCGACGCCCGGAACAACAGCCACCTTCGCCTCTTCCAGAAGGAATTCTGTAAAGGATGTGGAATCTGAGATCGTTCTTCCATTGAATGAGCGGCCATAGTAGGAAGAGACATTGGGAAACGCGTAGAACGCACCGTTTGGACTGAAGCAACGTATACCGTTCATGTTGTTGATCCGACGCACGATATAGTCTTTTCGTTCTTGGAAAGCATCGAGCATTATCCGGATAAAATCCTGCGGGCCTGAAATGGCTTCCACGGATGCTTTCTGCGCAATGGAATTCGGATTGGAAGTACTCTGGCTTTGAATCTTGTCCACCGCTTTTATGATATGCGCTGGCCCAGCCATATACCCGATGCGCCAACCCGTCATGGCGTACGTCTTGGAAACACCGTTCAGCACGAAAGTACGCTTCTTGGCCTCCGCTCCGAAGGACGCTATGCTACGGAATTCCATACCATCGAACAGTATCTTCTCGTAAATTTCGTCCGAAATTACAAAGAAGTCCTTCTCGACGGCGACTTCCGCAATGGCCTGAAGTTCCTCCGCGCTGTAAACGGCCCCTGTGGGATTGGATGGAGAATTCAACACCAAGGCGCGCGTAGCCTGGGTAACGGCTTTTCTTAGATCGTCCGCAGTGATTTTGAAAGACTCCCGTTCGGAGGTCTCCATAATGACCGGACGGGCTCCGGCCAGCACCGTCATGGGTGGATAGGATACCCAATAGGGAGCGGGAATAAGCACCTCCTGACCTTCATCAAACAATACCTGAGCTAAATTATAGAAGGAATGCTTGCCGCCGCAGTTGACCACCACCTCGTCCCGGCTGTATTCCAGCCCGTTGTCCCTGCGAAATTTCTGGATGATGGCGTCTTTGAGTTCGTCGATGCCCCCTACCGCGGTGTACCGGGTAAATCCCTCTCGAATAGCCCGGATGGCTGCGTCCTGGATGTTTGTTGGAGTGTCGAAGTCAGGCTCGCCCGCCCCGAAACTGACCAAATCTACACCCTGGGCTTTCATGGCTTTAGCCTTGGCATCCACCGCCAGGGTCGGGGAAGGTTTAATGGCTTGAATTCTTTTGGACAGAACCATCGTTGCTGGTCTCCCTATTTGGTAAAACCTATGAAGAATTCTTTGTTTCCTTTGGGACCCCTCAAAGGGCATTCCATGACTCCAAGTATCGTGCACCCGAAACCCGCAATGAATCCGCTCACATTTTCAATGACCCGGGCATGCTTTTCCGGATCTCGAACCACCCCCCCCTTGCCTACCTCGCCCCTACCCACTTCGAACTGAGGTTTGATCAACGCCAAGACCCAGCCGGCGGGCTCCAATACGCTCAAGATACCCGGGATCAAGAGCGTTAAGGATATGAACGACGCATCCACCACGGCGACGCGCACCAAATCACCCAAAACCGTTCGTTTGAGTTCCCGTGCGTTTGTCTTTTCCAGGACCACAACCCGCGGGTCCTGCCTGAGGCTCCAGTGAAGTTGGCCGTATCCCACATCCACCGCGAAGACTTTTGCGGCGCCGTGTTGGAGGAGACAGTCCGTAAAGCCGCCTGTGGACGCCCCCACATCCAGACACACGGCCCCTGCGGCAGGGGGGGCGAACCGCCGGAGTGCGGCTTCCAGCTTGAGTCCTCCCCGACTCACATACCGCAACGGTGTCTTCACCTGAATCACGGAAGATTCGGGAATCCGCGTTCCGGCTTTGGTGACGGGACGACCGTCCGCGGTCACCGCTCCACTCATGACAAGGGCTTGCGCCTTTGCTCTGGAGGGAGCCAGTCCCAACTGCACGAGGCGATCATCAATCCGGATTCCGGTCCCGGACACGACCCAACGCCCCCAGCACTTCCTTCAAAATGCCTTCCTCATCGATCCCCAAATCCTTTCGAAGAAGGTCTTGGGGCCCATGGGGAACAAAGGCATCCGGCAATCCCAGCCTGCGTACCGTACCGCCTCTTCCTTCCTCACTCAGGAGTTCCAGGACCGCACTGCCGAAACCTCCCAAAACGGTGTTTTCCTCTACGGTAATAACCGCCCGCGTATGAGACGTCGCCTCGATAATCGTTTCCCGGTCCAACGGCTTCACGAAACGGGCATTTACCACGCCCACCGAGATCCCTAAAGTTTCGGCCGTCTTCGCGGCACGAAGCGACGGATACACCCGGTTGCCCACAGCCAGGATCACCGCGTCTCCAGGTCTTTTGAGCACCTCGGCCCGTCCGACGGGAATCCGTTTTACTTCCGCGTCCAAAGCCACCCCCTCTCCTGCGCCCCTCGGGTATCGGATGCAGATGGGGCCGTCATGCTCCACAGCCGTGGCCAACATGTGTCTGAACTCGTTCTCGTCGGCCGGGGCCATCACCACCATGTTGGGAATGCATCTCATATACGTCAAGTCCAATTGCCCTTGGTGAGTGGCGCCGTCCTGTCCGACGATGCCGCCCCGGTCCATGGCGAACACCACGTGCAGATTGGGAATGCATACGTCGTGAACAATCTGGTCGAAAGCCCGCTGGAGAAACGTTGAATAGATGGTGACCACCGGAATCAATCCTTCCGTGGCCAGCCCCGCCGCAAAAGTAACCGCATGCTGTTCGGCAATCCCCGCATCCAGAAAGCGGTCCGGAAAACGGTCCGCGAATTCGGATAAGCCCGTTCCTTCCGGCATGGCTGCTGTTATGGCATACAACCCCTTGTGCTTGTGGCCCAGATCCACCATGGTTTTGCCGAACACCGATGTGTAGGAGGGGGCCGAGGCGGGGACACCCACCTTACACCCGGTGGTCACATCGAAGCAGTCCACCCCGTGAAAATGCATGGGATTCTTTTCCGCGGGCTCGTATCCCCTTCCCTTGGTAGTCAGCACGTGGACCAGAATGGGACCTTCCAGGTCCTTCACATGGTTAAACGCCGTGATCAGCCGGTCCAGTCGATGCCCGCGAATGGGTCCCACATAGTCGAACTTGAGCGCTTCAAACAACATCCCAGGCGTAAAGAAACTCTTGAACGACTCCTCCGTCTTCTTGACAAGTGTGATGAGGTTCTCCCCAAAACCGGGAAACGACTCCAGGATGTTCCGCATTTCCTTCTTGAATCGCTGGGCCGCCTTACCCGTCAATTTCTGGCTCAGAAACGAAGAAAGCGCCCCCACGTTGTGCGAAATGGACATCTCGTTGTCATTCAAGATCACAATGAGATTCTTGTCCAAATCACCGGCCTGGTTCAGTCCCTCGAAAGCCAGCCCCGCAGTCATGGAACCGTCCCCGATGACGGCAATCACTTTGGCCGGCTCCCCTTTGAGTTCCTTGGCCACAGTGACACCCAGCGCCGCCGAGATGGACGTACTGCTGTGACCCGTATTGAAGACATCGTACTCGCTCTCTTCTCTTCTCGGAAAACCGCTGATTCCTCCATACTGCCTTAACGTGGAAAATCGTTCCTTGCGTCCGGTAAGGATCTTGTGGGAGTAGGCTTGGTGCCCCACATCCCAAATGATCTTGTCCACGGGTGCGTTGAACACGTAGTGCAGTGCAACGGTGAGTTCGACTACTCCCAGGTTGGGCGCCAAGTGCCCCCCCGTTTTGGACACCGTCTCGATAATAACTTGTCTCAGTTCTTCGCACAGCTGTTGAAGCTCGCCCAAGTTCAGATTTTTGAGGTCTTGCGGCAAATGAATCCGATCCAACACCTTCATGAATCAAAAACCCTCCGGGCTTAGCTTCGAGACATCCCCGCTCCCGACGGCATCCTGACTCGACTCGGATTTGCAGTCGTCGGATTGCGGGAAAGAAGATCGCCCACCGGAGGTGCACAATCCGGCCGGCCAATAAAAATCCCTTTGGTTCATCGGAGAAGCCAAAGGGAACCTCACCGTAATTACTTGGTTCGTTGCAGGAGGTGCAGGGCAAGAGCCCGGAGAGGATCCGAGCGCTCATCCATCGCCGCCAACGCCCGCAACGCCTCGTCCACCATACGCTGTTCTCGTTCCACCGAAGGCTGGACTCCCATCACTGCAGGAAAGGTCGCTTTCCGCTTCGTCTTATCGCTTCCAACGGGTTTACCCAGATCTTGGGAGTTCCCCAAGACATCCAGGAGATCATCCCGGATCTGAAACGCCATCCCCAGGTGACGACCGTATTCATAGAGACTTTGAATCTGAGACTTGGTTCCCCCCGCCAGGACCGCTCCGCTCCCGACCGCCGCACCCATCAAAGCAGCGGTTTTGTGCCCGTGCATATATTCAACCACGTCCAGGACCGGCTCCTTGCCCTGAGCTTCCATGTCCACCATCTGGCCCCCCACCATGCCTCGAAACCCAGCGGCATCCGCCACGAGATTCGTCGCCTCAAGCAACCGGTCCGCCTGCAATCCGGGATGGAGGGACAACCTGGTCATAAGGTCGAACGCCTCCGTGAGAAGTCCGTCCCCGGCGAGAATGGCCGCGGCCTCCCCGAAACGTTTATGGTTCGTCGGCAGTCCTCTTCGAAAATCATCGTCGTCCATGGCAGGAAGATCGTCGTGGATCAGGGAATACGCATGAATCATTTCAATGGCGCATGAAAAATGCACAAACGGCTCGTAATGACCGCAAACAGCCTCCGCTCCCGCCAGACAGAGGATCGGACGAACCCGTTTCCCCGGAGCAAGCAGGCTGTACCTCATGGACTCCACCACGGTTTTCTGCAATGAACCCACCGAAGGCAGCAGGAAGTCCAGGGTCCGGTCGATCAATTCACGGCGATGCTCCAAATAGGATTCCAGATTCATCGGGCTTCTCGATCCCGCTCAGAATCGGGAATCTCAAACGGTTCCACCTGGAGATTTCCCTTTTCATCCTGCAACAACAGCTCCACTTTCCGCTGGGCGTCATCCAGTTTCTTCCTGCAGAATCGAACTAACCCCACTCCCCGTTCAAAAGCATCCAGGGATTCGTCCAGAGAGAGATCTCCGTCCTCCATCTTTCGGACAATACCCTCCAATTCGGCTAAGGCTTCTTCAAACTTTTCGGGATTACCCACTTTTGGAGACCTCCAGGCTATGGATACGATGCGCACCGCAGGAGCATGTACTGAGGATTTCCAGAGATGCAAAGGCGTTTAACGCCGATCCGCGACGAAACCAGTCGTCTATTCCCACAGGAGCGAACTCTCTTCGAGCAGATGATGGGGGTCGATGCGCGCACCGTTCATTCGCGCGCCCCAGTGTAAATGGACGCCCGTGGCGCGCCCCGTGCTCCCGGCTTCCCCGATGGGCTGCCCTCGCGACACCCGGTCTTCGGCCCGGACCAAGGCACGATCCAGATGAAAATACATGGTATACAATCCCTGGCCGTGATCCACAAAGACACTGATGCCCGCGTAGAACAGGTCTTCCACCAACACCACCCGGCCATCGTTGGAGCACCGGATATTTTCGCCCTTTCGGGCTCTAAAGTCAACCCCGGAGTGAGGGCGACGCCTTTGATCATTGATGAATGTGGCCACTCCGAATTTCCCCGTGACCTCGCCATCCACAGGCCGCAGGAACGCCTTACGCCAATGACGCATGGGGGTAGTCCGCTTCCAGAGACCCTCCAATACTTCCTGTTCCCGGCGAATCCGTTCCAGAGTCCCGGCATCCAGTTCCCGCTCGGCGATTCTCAATCTCCGTTCCCCATAAGACTTGGGAAGCACCTGAAAACTCCGGGAGTACGTTGGGCCTCCAGAATTCAGAGTCACGGCGAACGGGCCGGGCTCCTCCTCCAGGTCCACGCCCAGAAGCGCCCACCACTCCCGGTTTCCCGGCTCCGCGTTGAAGGGAATCGGGCCCTGGAGCGTTTCTCCCCATAACTCGTTCAAGGGCTCGGTAGTGTACACCCTCAGCAACACGGGTGTCCCCTGATGAACCTTCTCAGGCATTTCCAGCCGATCCAACGGGAAACGCTCTGCGTCCACCGCCGGTTCCGCCCATACTGTGGCACGCACAAGAGTCATCCACACGGCGCCTAACAGAACCCACGTCATTGGCTTGGATCGTGAGAACCACACCATTCTCCGCACTTCACCCGGCAGAAACCTCACCATCAAACCTTTCCTCCACCACGCATAAAAGCCCTCCGATCCGAAGTCGGACCTTGACCCGCTCTCCCACCGCGGTGTCCCGGGAATCCGTGACCAACCGGCCGTCGGAGGCTCTCGTGGCAATACTATACCCCCTGTCGAGAACCAGCAACGGGCTCAGCCCGTTGAGCCGCTCCGTCCAACGTATCAGCCTGGCTTCACATCGCTCCAGGACGCGGACCTGGAACCAATTGAGATTCCTCGAAAGTGCGTCCAAAAATTCCTGCATCCGTCGAATCTTCTCGCCGGGCCTCAATCCGTGCAACAGGTCAATGGGTGACTGCAGGCCATGAGCTTTCCGCCCCAGTATAGAGCGGATATGAATACACAGGCGTTCATGGACATCATCCATTCGGAGCCACTGGTCCGACACAAGACGTCGGGGATCCCCCAAGTGACGGCGATGACTGGTCAGCCGTTCTTCCATCACTGCGAGGCGGGAGATAATCTGGTGTCGCAGGGCGGTTTCCATGTTTCGGATTCGGGTGTCCAGGTCCGCTCTGGAAGGGGCCAGAAGTTCGGCCGCAACCGAGGGAGTGGGCGCCCGAACATCCGCGACGAAGTCCGAAATGGTAAAGTCGATTTCGTGTCCCACCGCGGACAGCACCGGAATTCGACTCCGAAAGATGGCCCGGGCCAAGATTTCCTCGTTGAACGGCCATAAGTCCTCGAGCGAGCCTCCTCCGCGCGTGATGACCAGGACGTCCGCATCCCATTGGGCGTTGATTCGATCCAGGGCTTCGGCTATCTCGGCGGCGGCCTCGCTTCCCTGGACCCGGACCGGATATACCTGGATTTCCATGGCGCCGTGCCGTCGGTCCATCACGTGAATAAAGTCGCGTATCGCGGCGCCCGTGGGAGACGTCACCACCACGATTCTTCGAGGGAGATACGGCAACGGTCTTTTCCGGCCCTCTTCGAACAGGCCCTCGTCCCGCAGTTTGCTCTTGAGTTGCTCGAGGGCCAACTGCAACGCTCCCCGTCCACGAGGCTCCATTCGTTCGACCAAGATCTGGTATTCGCCCCGAGGTTCATACACGGTGAGCCTGCACAAGACCAGCACCGCCATGCCGTCTTCGGGCCGGAACGGCAGCAGCCGGTTCTGGTGGCGGAACATAACTCCTCGAATTTGGGCGCGATCATCCTTGAGCACAAAATAATAATGACCCGACCCCGGTTCCCTGAAATTGGACACCTCCCCCTGTACCCAGAACAACGGGAATTCCGATTCGAGCAGTCCCTTGATCTCCTGCGTAATCTGAAACACGCTGTATACGGGAGGTTCCATGTCTTTCCGTTTACCCTACCGGTTGTGAACACATTCTGATCTTGGGTTCCACTGAACGGTGCAGCTCCGGATCACCACGGGAAAAGCTGCGGGCCGTCAATCCCTCCCTATGACACTTGGCATATACACACCCCTTCGGTCAAGCAGGAACGGCTCTCTCACATCTCCCCACGACTTGCTTTTCCTTTCATGGCCTCTTATGATAGATCCTTCAAACGTGGAGGCGCCCATGCACAAGATCTTTCGTTCTCTTCTTCAGGTGATATTCGTTCTTGCAGCTCTGATTTTTGCCTGCAGCCCGAACGAAGAGCAGCCGGAAAAAGCGGCGGTTCTCGAAGTCCGCCCGGAACCCGCCCACGGTGACGCGTTGCTGGAAGGCTCCATCGGAGACGCCACCAACCTTCTCCCCATGCTCAGCTCCGACACGGCTTCTCATGGAATAGCCAATCTGGTCTTCAACGGATTGCTCAAGTATGACAAGAACATCGAGCTGACCGGGGATCTCGCGGAACGATGGGACGTATCCGAAGACGGCGCGCAAATCACCTTCCATCTCCGCAAAGGGGTGACATGGCACGACGGAACCCCTTTCACGGCCGGGGACGCCTTGTTCACGTACGAACTCATGGTGGACCCGAAGACCCCCACAGCCTACGCCAACGATTTCCTCCAGGTCGAGAAGGCCGAAGTTCCGGACGATTATACTTTCCGTGTCACCTACCGCCGGCCTTTTGCGCCGGGGCTGCCGAGTTGGGGCATGGGAATCGTTCCCGCCCACCTGCTTAAAGGTGAAGATATCACCCGAACTCCTCTGGCCAGAGAACCCGTGGGAACGGGGCCCTATGTGTTTCAACGATGGATCCAGGGCCAGGAACTCCTTCTTCGCGCCAACCCCGATTACTTTGAGGGCGAACCGTATATCACGGAACACAAGGTGCGCATCATTCCGGATCTGGCCACCATGTTCCTGGAGCTTCGAGCCGGAGGCGTGGACCTCATGGGCCTCACTCCCCTGCAGTTTAAAAGGCAGACGGTTGATCAGGATTTTCAGAGCCGCTTCAACCGATACACTTACCTGGCTTCGAACTATACATACATGGGCTTCAATCTTCTGGACCCCAAGTTCCAAGATAAGCGGGTGCGCCAGGCCATTGCTCATGCCATCAACAAGGAGCAGATCATCGAAGGCGTGCTCCTGGGGTTGGGAGAACCGGCATCGGGACCTTACAAGCCGGGAAGTTGGGTTCACAACCCCGACGTCAAACAATACCCCCACGATCCTGAGCGCGCCCGGCTTCTGTTGGCGGAAGCGGGCTGGAGCGGCGGACATGCCGATGGAATTCTGCGTAAGGAGGGGCAACCTTTTCGGTTCACCATCCTTACGAATCAAGGGAATGAGACCCGGCAAAAAACCGGAGTCATTATCCAAAGCAATCTGAAGCAGATCGGTTTGGATGTGCAGCTGCGTTCCATCGAGTGGGCCGCCTTCCTCAAGGAGTTTGTAGACAAGAAGAACTTTGAGGCGCTGATCCTGGGGTGGACCATCCCTCCGGATCCGGACCTCTTCGACGTCTGGCACTCCAGCAAGAATCGCCCCGGCGAGTTGAACTTCATTTCGTATCGAAATGAGGAAGTCGACCGGCTTATCGAACAGGGACGCTATACATTCGATGAAGACCTCCGGCGACAATCCTACCATCGGATCCAGGAAATCCTGGCGGAGGATCAACCCTACGTGTTTTTATACGTTCCCCAGGCCTTGGTGGCCGTCAGCAGTCGCGTCCACGGCATCGAGCCCGCCCCCATCGGCCTGGGACACAACCGGGTGAAATGGTTCGTGCCCAAGAACCAACAGAAATACAGGATTTCTCCCTGACAGGCGGCCGCCTGCGCGATTCGAGTCACCGAAACTCGCACTTTGCCCCGGTTGGCGCACCGGTGTGCGCCCGCTCCTTCAGGGATTGCATACATAGCTCCAAACCGCTTTCAGGCAGCCGGGGGCAACCCGGTTTGCAGGCAGGTTTTCGGCTCATGTGGATGTATCTGACCAAACGATTGTTGGGCATGGCACCGATGCTGGTCGGAATCACGCTGGTTTCCTTTTTCGTCATACATTTGGCTCCGGGCTCGCCGACGGATCTGCAAACCCAGATGAGTCCCAAGGCTTCCATCGAGGCGCGGGAACGGCTGGAAAAACTCTATGGGTTGGATCAGCCCATCCACATTCAATATGCGAAGTGGTTGGAAAGAATGGTACGGTTGGATTTTGGGTACTCCTTCTCTCCCGACGGCCGACCGGTATGGGACAAGATCCGGGAACGGCTCCCCATCACCATCCTGATCAACTTGTTGAGTTTGGGGCTGATTCTTGTCGTGGCCGTGCCCATAGGCATCGTATCGGCCCTTCGCCCGGACGGCTTATTCGATAAGGCCACCACGGTTTTCGTGTTCATTGGCTTCGCCGTCCCGACTTTTTGGTTGGCCCTCTTGTGCATGATGCTGTTCGGCATTCATCTGGGTTGGTTGCCCATCAGCGGAATCGCCTCTTACTACGAACACCAGTTGAGTGGACTCGACTGGTTTCTGGACCGGGCCAAACACCTGCTTCTGCCGGTGCTGATATCCGCCTTCGGAGGTTTGGCCGGATTTTCGAGGTACATGCGGTCCAATATGTTGGAAGTCATGGGCCAGGACTATATCACCACGGCCCGGGCAAAGGGGCTCAGCGAACGCAGGGTAATTCTGAAGCACGCTCTCCGAAACGCCCTGATGCCCGTCGTGACCATTCTCGGATTGTCACTGCCCGCACTCATCGGGGGCAGTGTCATTTTCGAGTCCATATTCGCCATCCCGGGAATGGGACAGCTGTTTTATCAAAGCGTCATGGCCAGAGACTATCCTACCATCATGGGCGCTTTGGTCATCGGGTCCGTACTTACATTGGCCGGCAACCTCCTGGCCGATATTGCCTACGCCCTCGTGGACCCAAGAATTCGGACGGGATGATGCGGGACGGCGCTGCGATGAAGGATTTCCTGCGTCGAATATGGGCCAACAAGTTGGCGGCAGCGGGCACTCTCGTGGTCTGCTTGTTGTTCGGGGTTTCCTTTGCCGCCCCCCTTCTCATTATCCACGATCCTCAGACGATCGACGTGACACGGATCCTGGACGCTCCATCAAAGACCCATATCTTTGGAACGGACCAACTGGGACGCGATGTGTTCAGCCGCATCGTGCATGGTTCACGCATTTCCCTGAAGGTCGGCTTTGTCGCTGTGGGAATCGCCACATTCATCGGAGTTGTCCTGGGCTCCCTGGCGGGCTATTACCGCGGCTCGGTTGAAATGGTTGTCATGAGGTTCGTGGATATCATGTTATGCTTCCCCACATTCTTCCTGATCCTGGCCGTCATCGCCTTCTTGGATCCGAGTATCTGGAACATCATGATCGTCATCGGTGTGACAGGATGGATGGGTGTGGCCCGCCTGGTGCGTGCGGAGTTTCTGACGCTTCGGGAACGCGAGTTCGTGCTTGCGGCGCGCGCCGCAGGGGCCGGGGATCTGAGAATCATTTTCGTTCATATCCTGCGGAATGCCTATGCCCCCGTGGTGGTTTCAGCTACTTTGGGTGTGGCGGGGGCCATACTGACGGAAAGCGCGTTGAGTTTTCTGGGTATCGGTGTTCAGCCTCCTACCCCAAGTTGGGGAAACATGCTCACGGAAGGCAAGGACAATCTGCAGATCGCCTGGTGGCTTTCCGTATTTCCAGGGCTGGCTATTCTCGTCAGCGTCCTGGGGTTCAATCTGCTCGGCGAAGGCATCCAGTCGGCGCTGAATCCGAAGCTTCGCAAGCGATGACGGAACAAGGGACATGAACGTGAAAACAGGTTTCGAAGTGCTGATGGAAGGGAGGTTCCGTCTGAAAAACGTTCCCTTCGGACTCCTGGCCAATCAGGCCTCCGTCACATCCACTTTCCTCCACTCCAAACAGTGCCTCTTCCAAGCGTATCCCGAGAAGATGAGATGCCTCTTTTCGCCGCAACACGGTTTCCGAGGCGAAAAACAGGACAATATGATTGAATCCCCTTTCCACACCGACGTACAAACGGGATTGCCCGTCCACTCCTTGTACGGTGTGCGTCGTTGCCCCGCTCCGGAATGGCTCGACGACCTGGAGATTCTCCTGGTGGATCTCCAGGACGTGGGTACCCGCGTGTACACATTCATCCACACGATGGCCCTGGCTATGAAGGCATGCCGAGAACGCGGCAAGTCCGTGATCGTTCTGGACCGCCCCAACCCGTTGGGGGGCCGGTTGATCCAGGGGAATCTGCTGGAACCGGACTGGGCTTCGTTCGTGGGCATGTATCCGATTCCCATGCGACACGGTCTCACCATCGGGGAGATGGCCCTTTTTCTGAACGAGGAGTTTGCCATACGAACGGACCTGACCGTTGTCCCCATGGAGGGGTGGGAGCGGAGATTTCTTTGGCCCGACACGGGAAGGCTCTTCATACCCCCTTCTCCCAATATGCCTATCTTCGAGACGGCACAGGTGTATCCGGGCCAGGTGATCTGGGAAGCCACCAACATCTCTGAGGGAAGGGGAACCTGCAGACCTTTTGAAATGTTCGGAGCACCTTTCATTCGCCCGTCCGAAATGGCCGTTAAATTCAAGTCGCGCGGAATCGATGGCGTGTTCCTACGGGAGATCGCTTTCGAACCCGTGTTTCACAAGTGGACCGGAGCACTCTGCAACGGATTCCATGTGCATATCACGGTTCCCGAAGAGGCGGACCCATACTATGTGAGCTTGTGTCTGCTGCAAGATCTGCTGGAGCTTTACCCGGAGCATTTCCAATGGAAATACCCTCCTTACGAATATGAATATGACCGAATGCCCATCGACCTGATCCTGGGAAGCCGTTCGCTAAGGAAAGGATTGGAGGCAGGCGCGGATCTCTCGCAGGAAAAGGAGATCTGGGAAGAACAGGTTGCTCGGTTCCGAAAAAGGGTGCAACCGTATCTCCTGTATGCGTGAGACCAAGGCTCCTTCTCACTCCGCATGAATCGGCCCTTCTCATCAGCTCAAGAAATCATTTTTCCGATTCCTTCTCCCCATGTTACCTCGCAAACAGGCATCCCGTAACAGGCTGTTATTAACGGGCTGTTAAGCCTTACCAAGGAATTCCCGCAGAGGAATAACGTATCCATTGGTCCTCCCGGTAACATCCCCGCCGTCTCGAAGCACCGGCAAAAGGGATTTCACAAAGCAGAGTTGTCAATCCATAATAATGCAGAATGATTGGGGGGACGCGGCTTTACATCGTGGCATGATTGAAGACTCATGGGTTCTTTTCAGGAGGGAAGCTACCGGCGGCTTGTCGGAGAGCGATGAGACGCACCGCACCCAAATCCCTGCCAACGACGTTTGCACAGCGTGTTCCGCCGCGATGAAAGACGGAACCTGGCGATGCGGATCGCGTTCTCCATCAACCTATGCTATGAGTTTGCATATACTTTGACGTGGACAACCTTGACAACAATTGTCACATCATTATAATTGGAAACAAAATCAGATATCGGAGGAATATGGAGATGGGGAAATCGTTGACGGAGATGGCCGTCGAGATCGTACAGGCGCAGGCAGGCACGAGCAAGATGTCCCCTGAAGACATCGAGGGTGCGCTTTTTAAGACATACGAAGCGCTAACGACTATCCACGGCAAGGAAACCGGACAAATTGCCGGCGTGGGACCCCAGGTGGCCGGAGAATTGGGCGAACTCAGGAAAAATCCCACGAAGTCCATTCAAAGAAACAAGGTCATAAGTCTCGAGAACGGCCAGGAGTTCAGGGTCATCACGAACCGTCATCTCGCTCAGTTCGGTCTCACCACCCGGGAGTACAAGAAGAAATGGGGAATTCCTCTGAACCAGCCACTGGCCGCGAAGTCGTTGACGTCCCAGAGGAAGCAGTGGGCCAAAGACCGGGGGCTGGGAGAAATGCTCAAGCAGGCTCGGGCGCAAAAGTCCGCAGCCAAGAAAGGTGCTTGATTCCTCGTTTTGATGCGTCTTCCAGGCAGGAAATGGGTACTGATTCAATGACGCCTGAATCCGTGTAATTCAGGGCAACCCTTGCGACATCCCTTGGCCTTGCCCGTGCTGGCATGTATGCCGCTGCATGGAGTAGGCATGGTATCCGCAGGAGGCATAGGGAATGTCTTTTGCCCCGAACCATGGAAATGTATCCAACTGCCGCCTCCTGAACCATCTTAGCGCCCGGGGGAATCATCTGACGGCCGTGTGACGACCGGTTGATACACGGTATTGCGGGCAGGCTGGTGAGGATAGACTCGGCCGAGGAGAAACTTCCTGCCGTATCCGAAGAACCCTCCAACGCCCGATGATCTCAAAGAAAACAGCCTTGGGGCGTGGCGGCTCGGGAAAATCTCATCGAAACGCATGCGTTCCGGGAAATAAGTCCTACGCAAGGTACGCCTCCCTGGCGCCCGTCTTCATGCACCGCACGTTCAGGAAGGATGAAGTGCGCGATGTTGAAATGCCCTTTTCAACATCCTGCCGAACGTCTTCTTGATTTCCTCTTGGAACAATGAATAATACGCACAAAATTCTCCTGGGTGCTCAGAGGGGTTGAGTCCTTCGGGCAAGAAGGCGCGCCGTCGGGTCTTCCGCCCATGAAGGACCCGGGGATTCCGGCGCCCGGAGCCTCCGGAGAGTACTTCTCGACAGAAGGGAGTAACGCCATGCTTATAGATCCTGCCGCGGTGGTTTCACCCGATGCGGAGCTGGCTGCTGACGTGGAAATCGGACCGTTTGCCGTGATCGGGCACCAGGTCGCCATCGGCAAAGGCTGCCGAATCATGGCGGGGGCTCATATCAAGGCCTTCACGCGTCTGGGAACCGGCAACACGGTCCATACCGGGGCCGTTTTGGGAGATTTGCCGCAAGATACGGCCTTTTCGGGAGCGGAAAGCTATCTGGTGGTTGGGGATCACAATCGCTTCCGCGAGTACGCCACAGTCCACCGAGGCACAAAACCCGGCAGTACCACGGTCATCGGCAGCCACAATTTCTTTATGGTGAACGCCCACGTAGCCCATAATTGCCGGGTTGGAAACCACGTGATCATGGTGAACAACTCGGCGTTGGCCGGTTATGTCGAGGTGGAGGACCACGCCACATTGAGCGCGGGATGCATGGTTCACCAATTTTGCCGAGTCGGGAAGTACGCTTTTATGCGAGGTCTTTCCGGAGCGAGTCGGGACGTTCCCCCGTTTTGTATTCTGGATGAAATCCATGTGGTTCGGGCATTGAACCTGGTGGGACTCAGGCGGGCAGGGTTCAGTCAGGAACGAATACGCGCCCTAAGACTGAGTTTCGAGATCCTGTTTCGTTCCGGAACAAATCTCTCCCATGCCGCAGAGCGTGTGGAATCCGAGGTACCCGCCACCGATGATGTGCGATACCTCCTTGAATTCATACGAACCGCGAAAAGGGGTGTGGCGGTCGGGAAACGGGGTCGGAACGCGTCCGGCTTTTCGGAGCATGCGGAGGTTTGAAGCCCGTTGAACGGCGAACAAGATGCCGTCGGCGGGAGCGCCTTCGAATGTGAAGGAAAAGCCTTCCCGCTGCATGCCGTTAAACCTCCGGCAGGGGAGAGCGTCTAATATGATTGTAGAGACCATGTTCTCTGCTTCTCTCCCTCCCCTTCTTCATCCCAGCCCCGGAGGCGCCACGTCTCCGGGGTTTTTTCTCTTCCGAGTCCTGGTTGACTATAGGCGTGTGTAGATATAAAGTTCCACAGAATGATGGCACTGACCCCGTTCTGCAACAACATGCCGCAACATCCATTCGAGAGGAAGGATCATGTACTTGATCAACGAGGTAAGCCGGAAAGTGAACCTTTCTCAGAAGCGCATCCGTGAGTACGAGAAGGAGGGATTCATCCGGCCTCAACGCCACCCGCACACCAACAACCGATTGTACACGGATTTTGAAATACAGCAGATTGAGCGCATCTATGAGCTGATTCATGATCGCGGGTTCACTTTGGCGGGTCTCAAGAACCTCCTGGTGCTCGCTCCGTGCTGGAACGTGTTTGACTGCAAAGTCCGCGAGTCGTGCCCCGCTTACGGGAACCCGCACGTTCCCTGCTGGGAAACCCGCCGGGTAATCGACACGTTGTGCGAAGGGCCATGCGAACGGTGCGCCGTTTATTTGAATCGTGATTTCAGGAAGGAATATGTCTTGCGGCAAAACGACGAAACCCGCTTCATCACCGGGCGGAAACAAACCCCCTGAACCCGCGGGTAAGATCAAAGCGTGGCCGGTACCGATTCCCCCGTGCACATCGCTCACTGCCACGCAAGACGCGGAGCGTTTCCGTTCAGCCGAGCATGCTCAACAATCGCAGTCCCCAAAACACGGACTGGCCCCCGAAGAGGAACGACAAATGCCAAACCGGGTATCCGATCAGTACTCGGAGGATCCCCACACGTCCCACGCTGTCCAACAAAATGACGCCCAAGAGAATCATGGGGCCGTACCGCGCCCAACTCCTGAACGTGATGGCCTGGCGCAGGGGAAGAAGGCCCTCGAGCACATGAGAACCATCCAGGGGATGAATGGGCAACAGATTGAATATGGCGAACGCCACGTTCAATATTACCATCTGGGAAAGCACCATCAAGTATTGTTCACCAGGGATCGGCAGGAGCCTGAGAAGCAGTCCGGCGGCAAATGCGGTGGCAAGATTGGACAAAGGTCCCGCTAAGGATACCAACATGTTGTCTCGGCGGGGATTCCTGAAGTATCGAGGATCCACGGGGACAGGTTTGGCCCACCCGAAACCCACCAGTAGGAAACACAAAGCCCCCAGGGGATCCAAATGCGAGAACGGATTGAACGTCAAGCGCCCATGCATCTTGGCCGTCGGATCGCCAAGCCGATAAGCCGCCTTACCGTGCGCATACTCGTGGATGGTGATTGCAAACAGGATCACGGGTAATCGAACCACCCACACCAGTGCTGAAGATGCGAATATCGAAGCCTCCACCATACCTTCCCCACTTATATTAAAAGCGGTTGTTTTTCAAGCGGGAGCAGTCGAAACCTTCGGCGCAGCGGGAATGAAAACCGTCGTGTCTCACCTCCGGCGCATCTGGAGCTTGTAATGGCCCCGAAGCAGTGATAGGTTCCGCTTCTATTCGGAAATCCCGACTCCGCAACCGGCGAGGATAAACCGTTGTCCCGGACTTTGAATAGAAATCATCACCCGCCCGGAGGAGCATTTCTTTTCAGTCTGAACGACCGCCCCCCCCTGCTGAAAACTCTTCTTTACGGAGGGCAGTGGGCGCTCTTGTTTGTACCCATCATCACCGTATCCGTCGGCGTGGTTTCATCGCATTTCCAATTCGATGCCATGGAAAAAACCGCTCTCATGGGACGGATCCTCCTCATTTCTGGAGGATCCATGGTGCTCCAGAGTCTCGTGGGCCATCGACTGCCCCTGCTGGACGGCCCCTCATCCGTTCTCATGCTGGTATTGATCGCCCTGGCTCCTTTGGGAGTGCCCTCCATCAGTGGAGGTTTTCTGGTCGCGGGAACTCTAATGGCGCTCACCGGCTTTCTCGGGCTGTTTCGTCTGATCCAACCGCTCTTTACGGACACCGTGGTCGGTGTTATCACTTCGCTGATTTCCCTATCCCTGATGCCCTTTGTGGTGCCGCTTCTCTTGGGGGGCGGTCCGGGTCGAGACATCGGAGACCCCTGGATATTACTGGCGTCCATGGCGGTCATGTCCGTGATGGTGTTCTGTTCTTATCACCTTAAAGGTCTGTACGGAAGCTACGCGTTCCTCTGGAGCATCGGGGTAGGAGTTCTTCTTCTTATGTGGATGGGCAAATTCCATCTGCCCGACACGGGTGTCCAACCCTGGATAACCATTCCCCGTCCTCTCCTCGGTCCCAGGCCCGAGTTTCACCCCATAAGCATCTGCACCTTTCTTCTGGCCTACCTGGCCGTATTGGCCAACGAAGTGGGAAGCGTGGTGAGCACCGCCGAGGTGGTGGGTAAGGACGACCTCAAACGCAAACTGGATCTTGGTATCGGCTTTACAGGCGTGGGAGGCGTGCTCTCGGGAGTCTTTCCCGCTTTGGGCACGGTGAGTTACGCCACCAGCCCCGGGGTGGTGTTCGCCACACGCGTGGCCAGCCGATACGCGCTCACTGCCTGCGGAATCCTAGTGTTTCTGGTGGCTTGCTTGGGCAAGGTGAACGCCTGGTTGGCCGCCATTCCACTGTCCGTAATCGGCGCCGCCCTGTTTGTAACTCTCGGATTTCAACTCATGGTGGGAATGAGCATTGTTTTCCGAAACAAGCCCGCTCTCTCTACGCGGGAGCATTATGTCGTCGGGGTACCCCTGGTTCTGGGAGCCGGAGCCGCCATCATCCCGGCGGATTTCCTGGCGTTGTTGCCTTTGTGGTTACGCGTATTCGCAGGCAACGGCCTTGTCATCGGGGTCGTTTGCGTACTGTTGATGGAACATGTGGTACTGAGACAACCGGGAACGCTCTCACCCGCTTCGCCGGAAACCGGGACGCCGTTTACCACACGTAATGCGGACGGGGATAATACCAGTAACCATAGGGGAAAAAAGGCGCATGACGATAGGGTCCCCACAGGGGTTCACGGTCGGGCCAAAGAATGATCTGACCGGAATGGACCATGGGATACCGAACCTCTTTACCGCCGACCTGCTCCTTGAAATCCCCGGCAAGAGCCCCGGCCACGGTAATTTTCCGATCTTTCCGATAGATCTCCGGATCGAGGAACCCCGAGCTTTCCACCAGGAATCGCCCCTGGGACCGATCCCTGCTCCCGGGGGCGTCCTCCAGATCCAGAGGAGCCTGCAAGACCCGTATCCGGGTCTTGTCCGCCAACACTTCCGTCTCCAGGATATATCCCCCGAAAATCACTACCCTCCCGAGGTGATTCCAAGGTTCATCGTGGATCGTTTCGAAAGAAAGCCTGGGTTCCGCACGATGCCGCCACTCCCGGGAAATCCCCGAACACCCGCTCCCCAAGACCATTAAGACAACGACGGTCTTCAGGACAAGGCGATACACCCCGTTCACCATTTAGAACCTCCCCCCCAAACCGAACCCGAAATGGAAAGCCGGCGAGCGATAGAGATCCTCCGATTTCCATACTTTAACATCCATGGGTTCCAATATCGGGTACGCGTAGTCCAACTCGCCGATCCGGTCCATCTCGGTTCCGACCAATCGACCCACTACACTGATCAAGGCCCCTCTCTGAAAAACCGCCGGGTCCCGAAAATCCTGCGTCCGGACCATGAAACGGCCCCAATACGCGTCACCCGGTTTGGGTCGGTCTCCGAACTCCAATGGATGCTGCAGTACCACCACATCCGTCCCGCCTGCAAGCACCTGCGTTTCGATAATGGTTCCACCCCAGCGCACCACTCTCCCTTCGTAGGCGCCGGGAGACTGCTGAACATCCTGAACCATGCCCTGGAAATCCACCTGAGCCCTGGCCTCGGGCTTCAGCCCGTGGGCACACCCCACGACGGCAAGCCCGGCCGCCAAAAACACGACAGGCAACGACAAGCGCTTCAATCCCATTCCCCACCGCCTTCCGCCGGATACCATATCGCACTTCCCATTCGGCGACGTCCCGGGTTCCTTTCGCGGCCTCCCCCTGAGCGACGATTCGCAGTCCTGCAGAAATCGTTTCAGGATCGCTCCTATCGGACATCCGGATCTCGAAGTCGGGCGGCAGAGCTATTTCCCCTTTGGGGAGATTCCGCATCACAGCCCCAAGGACTCTGCAACCTCGCTCATGGCATCCAGGCTCAACTGGGCGAAATCCGCTAAAGGAACACCGAGTTCTTCACGCAAACGAATGTGACCCCGGTTCACGGAACGCGCGAAATGCACTTCCTTCATGCGTTTGAGAATCGATTTGGGTTTCACGCTCCGGATCTTCTTGTCCGGGTGCACCAGCGCCGCCGCCGTAACCATGCCTGTTATGGCCTCCGCGCACGTCAAAGCCATATCCAGACCGGGCCGACGGACCAGTTGCAGCGCTTCGGCATTGTGGGCCTTGACCGCCTGAATAAGATCTTCATCGACACCCGCTTCCCGCAGGATCGATTCGGCCGCCAGAGTGTGTTTTTCCGGCGTTTCCTTAGTCAGGTCATAGTCCAGATCGTGGAGCAGGCCAGCGATGCCCCATCGTTCCGGATCCTCTCCGAGACGGAGCGCCAGTGCTCTGAGAATCGCCTCTGTCGCCAAAGCGTGTTTGAAAAGATTCTCCTGAGTCGTATAACGCTCCAGCAATTCCAACGCCACTTGCCGTGTAACGGACATGACGCCTTACGCCGCTTTACGCGTCTGCTTCTTCAATCGGTTGATCTTCCTCCGGAGTATCGCAACCCGCTTGTTATCCTTCGCTTCACGAGCCTGCCGTTTCAATTCACCCAATTCCCTGATCTTGGCCTTGAGCCGGCGGTTGATTTCCACTCGAATCCCCCTGGGAGTCGAATCATCCGCAATGCCCTTGTGTTCCTTGATGGCGACCAGGAGTTCTTCTTTCTTCATGGAATGCACGCCCACGATACCACCCAGGTCCAGGGCCAACTTCCGAAGATCCTTTGCCGTCATCTTCTCCAGGGTCTTCACATCCGAAATATCCTTTGTTTCAGCCGTCATCTATGCGGACCTCCTTCCGACATCTCCCTTGGATGCCGCTTATCTGATTCTGCGCCTTCATAGCCCTTTCGGGTAACGAGTTCAACCGCTTTTCTGCTCCTTCAAATGATGCAGAAAGGGCGTAAACAGGTCAATGGGTATGGGAAATATGGTGGTGGAATTGTTTTCCGCCGAGATCTCCTTGAGCGTTTGCAGATACCTCAACTGCAGGGCGATAGGGTGTTCCGCAATAATGGAAGCGGCCTCCGTGAGCCGCGCCGCCGCCTGAAATTCTCCTTCCGCCGCGATCACTTTGGCCCGCCTCTCCCGTTCCGCTTCGGCCTGTCTGGCCATGGCGCGCTGCATCTCCTGGGGCAGGTCGATGTGTTTCAGTTCCACCGTGGAGACTTTGATTCCCCAAGGGTCCGTGTGCTTGTCCAAAATAGATTGGAGCTCCACGTTGATTTTTTCCCGTTCCGACAACAATTCGTCCAGCATGGCCTGGCCGCACACGCTTCGCAAGGTGGTTTGAGCCAACTGCGAGGTGGCGAAGAGGAAATCCTCCACCTCGATCACGGCCTTGGCCGAGGTCATCACCCGAAAGTACACAACGGCGTTCACCTTCACGGACACGTTATCCCTGGTAATCACATCCTGGGGTGGAACATCCATGGCCACGAGCCGCAAACTCACCTTGACCATCCGATCGATCATGGGGATCAGGATGATCAGCCCCGGGCCTTTGGTATCGATAAGCCTCCCGAGCCGGAACACGACTCCGCGCTCATATTCCCGCAGAACACGCAGGGCCGAACTGAGGAACATGATCACCAAAATGAGAATCAGCACAACCGAATAGGAAACCATGACACCCTCCTTGACTGGGTTCCCGTGTCCCGCCGAATCGGAACCCCGGTATGAATTACGGGAGTTGGATACTTGGAGTGTCTTTCCCGACGGCGCCACCTGCCGGCAACAGACTTTCTCAAAACGGAACGTCTGGTGGCGCAGCCATCCTTCGCCTTTGCGGAGTATTCCATCTCCGCCCCGCTCTCAGGGATTCATGCACCCTGCACTGCATGGGATCCTTCCACCCCGCCTACCCGCCATCTCGTCTCCAACAGACCCGCCAGCACGCATGTCACAAAGCGGGCTCCACGCGTTTCATCTCGACAGCCGATCTTCCAGGCGCCGAATTCCCCGGAACCCCCCAAGTGCAACCGGAACGGCGCCCGAAAACTCGTAACCGTATCATTCCACTCTCTTTACCCGAACCCTGAAGCCATCCAAACCAATGACCTCAACCCGGTCCCCGGCTTTCAATTCCTCATCACTCAGTGCGTTCCAGAGTTCCCCATGCACAAACACCTTTATCCCCTTCGGCAGGTCCACCCCCGTGACCTCTCCGAACTCTCCTATAAGGCCGCTCACGCCCGTGGCGGGCCTCCTCAGCTGCGCCTTCACCACCAAACCCACGACGACCGTCAAAAAGAGAACGACCACCGTGACGGTCGGTATGATCACCTCCCACGAAACACGCACCAGCCCCATGTCATCCCCTTTGAACAAGAACAGGGAACCCAGCACCAGGCACACCGTTCCTCCAATGCTGAGCAGCCCCATGCTGGTCACCTTGATTTCCAGTATGAACAATAGAATTCCCAGAATGATCAAGAGGATGCCGGCATAATTGACTGGAAGCGTCTGGAAGGCGAAAAAGGCCAGGATGAGACAAATGGCTCCAATAATCCCGGGGAACAGCGCCCCGGGACTGGACAACTCGAAGTAGAGGCCCAGGAGACCGATCATCATGAGAATATAGGCGATATTGGGATTCGCAATGGTTCTCAGTACCCGCTCCCGCATTTTTTCTCGGACGAAGACAATGGACGCACCCCGGCTCTCGATTTGAACCACCTTGCCATTTACGTCCACTTCACGGCCATGTATCTTGTCCAACAGCTCCGCGAGGCTGCCGGCCACCAGGTCCACCACCTGGGCCTTCACAGCCTCCTCCGCGGTTATGGACACACTTTCCCTCACCGCCTTTTCGACCCAGTCCTCGTTTCGATTCCGCTGCTTGGCCAGACTACGTACATAGGCGACCAGATCGTTGGTGATCTTTTCGCTCATCGTATCTTCCATCTTGGAACCCAGAGCCACCGGGTGCGCGGCTCCAATGTTGGTCCCGGGCGCCATGGCGGCCACGTGAGCCGCAATGGTAATCATGACCCCGGCACTGGCCGCTCGGGCGCCACCGGGAGCCACGTACACCACTACCGGAGTGCGGGAATCCAACATGACTTTGACGATGGATCGCATGGCGTCCACGAGCCCGCCCGGCGTATCCAGTTGAATGACCAGACAGGTTGCATCCGCCTTTTCGGCCTCCCTCAGCGCCCGCTCGACGAACAGGGCCACACCAGGATTGATATTGCTGTCCACGTCGATGACGCGCACCTCACCCATGTCGGCGGCCGTCTGCACCGGAAACAGAACTCCGGCGATGACCACCACCGGCAGGAGCATCTTGAAAAACGTCTTCCAAGTCTTATTTCGCACCGGGCAGCCCCCCGAATTTCACGACTTCTTGATTCCCAAGAATTCCATGATCTGCTGCATGTCCTCCCAAACCTCCCGTTTCTTGGAAGAATTCCTGAGAAGAAACGCCGGGTGATAGGTAGGAAACACCGGATAGGCTCCCGTGGAATGAAACCGGCCTCTGAGCACGGTGATGGGGGCCTGGGTCTCCAAAAGCGCCCGGGATGCCACGGCGCCCAGTGCGCAGACGACCTTCGGATGAATCAGTTCCAGTTGCTTCGTGAGACAAGGATTACAGGCCTCCATCTCGTCCGGTAACGGATTCCGGTTTCCCGGCGGACGGCATTTAACTACATTCGTGATATACACTTGGTCTCGCCGCAACCCCATGGCCCCGATGATACGCGTCAGAAGTTCCCCCGCCCTTCCCACAAAGGGACGTCCCAGCAGGTCTTCGTCCCGTCCAGGACCTTCTCCGATAAAGACGAGTTCCGCACCGGAGTCGCCTTCCCCGAACACCAAACGCTTGCGCGTTTCAGCCAGCCGGCACCTCGTACATCCAGCCCAGGCCTGTTCCAGATCGGACAGGCTGGATTCGTTCTTCACCCCTTTCGCCGTTTCCATTCGGCTGCGCACCTGCTCCAACCACTCGGGAGGCATGAAGACTTCCTTCATTCCCAAGGCTCTGAATAAGTACAGAAATCGGTTCAAACCCGAGTGCATATCGTTCAATGGCTTAACGGCTTTTCGCCCAGCCAGTCCCGTACCCGATCCAAAATGGCGTGCGCCACCTCGAGTTTGTCCATCTTGGGCACGTCATCCACCCGACCGTCCCGGTAGATGATCTTAACCTTATTCGTGTCACAACGGAATCCGCATCCTTCTTCGGAAACATTGTTGGCCACAATGAAATCCAGGTTCTTGGTTCGGATCTTTTCCGAGGCGTTTTCAATCAAGGTTCGGGTTTCCGCGGCAAACCCCACCAGACATTGATGCTCCTTCATGGCGCCCAGTTCTCTCAGAATGTCGGGGTTCTCCTCCAGAACCAGATCGTGCAGAGTTTCGACCCGCTTGATTTTGTGGCGCTTGCGTTCTCCGACGGGCCTGAAATCGGACACTGCGGCCGCTTTGATAACCACCTGGCATCGGGGAAATTCGCCCACTACGGCTTCCCTCATATCCCCGGCGCTCACCACGCGAATGGTTTTCACTTCCCTGGGATCGGGCTCGTCGGAAGGCCCCGTAACCAAACAGACTTCCCCTCCCCGCTGCCGGGCGGCGATGGAAAGGGCAAACCCCATTTTGCCCGAGGATCGGTTGGTCAAACACCGCACCGGATCCAGATATTCCTCCGTACGGCTCGCGGTAATCAAAAAGCGGACTCCTCGGAGGTCCTTGGGACGGATCAGCGAATCCGCCTCATCCACTATGTCGGCCACCTCCGCCAGACGACCCGGACCTTGCACGCCGCAAGCCAACTCCCCTTCGTGAGCGGACAAAACAGCATAACCCCTGCTGCGGAGCACATCCAGATTGTGCTGGACCGCCGGATGAGTCAGCATGTTCGAATTCATGGCCGGACACAGCAGAACCGGCGCGCGAACCGCGAGCATGAAGGTGCTCAGGAAATCGTCGGCGATCCCGTGCGCCGCTTTGGCGATGCAGTTGGCCGTAGCCGGAGCGACGATCACCAAGTCGGCCCATTCCGCCAAAGCAACATGCAATACGCCTCCGGCCGTCTCTTGAAAGGTGTCCGTAACCACTTCCTCTCCGGACAACACCTGAAAGGTCAACGGTGTGATGAACTGCTGGGCGTTCCGGGTCATGACCACTTTGACCACAGCGCCTCTTGTCGTCAGTTCCCGGACCAGAAAAGCCGACTTGTACGCCGCGATTCCACCCGTCACACCCAATATGATATGTTTTCCTCGCATACCCACTCGTCGACTCCGCCTGCGGTCTTCATCCTTCCATACGGCTCCACGGGTCTTCAAGGCATCCCATGGAGTAGTCCCTACGCCCCCGGTCCAGTCCTTGACGGCTTCATGGATGGAAGCCGGTTAGAAGAAAAAGAAGCCCACCTGGATCACAGTCGACGAAGGGCCGTGATTACGCCGTGGCATCGACACGCGGTACTCACCAGGAGATCGCCCCGGACTTTCTCGATTTGAACCAGCATTTCGAACAATTGGCGCGGCCTGTATCCGCCGATACCCGCCCCCAATTGATGACTTCTCACCACAATGGGCAAATAGGAATCCGGGGCCGCTTCGTTCAGGATCTCGAACATGTTCCGTTTTCTGGGCAGACGGGTGACGGTGCACATGTCCGCCGGCTCCGCGCAGTCCTCCGGGCACTTGAATTCCGCATGGCTCACATACAGATCTCCACTGACCCCCCGCATGGGATTCGGAACCATGCCCTCCAACTCCGCCGGCACTTCGGTTCGGATCAACCTGTCCGGACCCATCCGCGCCAAGGCCCATTCCGCCGCAAGATGAATGGGGAGCGCGGGAATGATCCAATCCGGACCTTCATCCGGCTTGAGATGCTCATGAACAAAGGATACCCCGTCCGCCTGTTCCAGAACTCGGTTGGGACCTTCCCCTTGTCGTAATTGATCCCTATTGGTGTCCACCACCACGAAACGGGCGTCTTTCCGGACCTGCGACAGCTTCCGGAGAGCATGCAACCCGAACCAACCGGCGCCGATGACCCAGATTTCATCCATAATTTTTATTATACCATACACAACGGGTTTGCACACCCGGACAACGGCCGGGCGGTCTTTTGGAAACAACCCCCTTGCACGGTTCCCCCGGCATGGATACACTTATCAGGCCATTGGAAAACGCGATCTGCTGTGGTGCGCTTCGTCCTTTCCGCCTGTGCGTCTAACGCACTAGGCGTCATTGCGGCATACTGCATGTACGCCTCATTCCTCAGGATTCGCGCGCCTTGCAGCTCATCGTTTTTCACCGCCCTGTCCGAAATACATGTTATCAACGGGCCGTTAAGCATCGTCTCTTCTTCGAGAAAGGCTCCGACTCCCGCACATGAAGGCAGAGCATCCACCACGTCCCCCCTCGGAGACCGGCCTTGCGTCCGCCGACGCCCCCGTCTATTACGAGCGCAGGCAAATCGCCATGGCCGTCTATCATCGCATCATTCAACCCGACGACTTCCTACCCTATACGTGCGCCGGCTCCTCCGCGGTGCTGCAAGGCGTCCTGCGACATTTCGGTCACCGAGTCGGCCGGACCGGCGTGACACCCGTGGAAGAAGGGCGTCGCGGAGAACAGGTTCATGTCGTGGCCTTCGATTCCCGGTATGTCTACGATCTCACCTATAGACAGTTCCGCCGCTTGCGGGTCTTCGGAACTCCTATAATTCCCTTGGCGAACTATCAAACCCGATTTCTGTTGCTGCCGACACTGGCGGACCCACTGATGTGCGACCCGGACTTCTACCGGGCTTACCTGCATCGCCTGGGGGATTTCAGACCTGTCCGGAAAGACGTCCGAAGAAAATAGAGAGGGCCTCACCCGGTAACATCCTTTACAGTCCGGCGAAGGGGTCATGCGGAAACCCACAGGGTTCCAGAATCGGCCATCAAACGGCATGATACGGTACAATCCTTCCCCGAATCTCTCCTCATTCCTCCGAATCCTCCGCGCACCCGCCTCCTCGTGGGCCGGCGTTCAACCTGCCCACCATCGAGCGGTCTCCCATCAAGGGGAAACGCCTACCTTCCATACCACCGGACGGAGTCCTCGAGTTCCTTACGCGTGGAACGATACCCGTTGATGGGTGCATCGGGATCCGGATATCCCAGGGACACCGCGATGACGATGGAGAGGGACTCATCCAGACGGAGTTCGTCCCGGATGATATCCGGATAGGCCACGGCCATGGCCTGTGGGCATCCTCCCAGTCCTTCGGACTCCAGGGCCAACAAAAGACCGTGCACATAAGCGCCGAGGTCGAACAGGGACCACGGCGTCAGAGTCCGATCCATACCCACGAAGACTACACAGGGCGCATCAAAGAATCGAAAGTTCAGCATATAGCTGGCCCGGACTTTTTCCGCATCTTCAGGATCTACCCCAAGATAGCGGAATCTTCTCAAACGGTGTTCCTTGGTCCGTTGATCCAGAGCTTCGGGCCAACGGTCCGGAAACGGAACATCGGGACGGGGGCGCGCCCCGCCGACAGCGGTATCCCAAAGGCGCTCCGCAAGGCGTTTCTTTGTGCCGCCCTCCACCACGAAGATCTCCCACGGCTGGGTATTCATGTACGAAGGGCTTCTCCCGGCGCTTCGAAGAACCCTCTTCAGCAGGACATGATCCACTTCCTTATCCAGAAAAGCTCTGGAACTTCTTCTGCTTTCGAGACATTGGAGCACCTCCATTCTTTCCTCCTCCGCGGACGCGTCCCACGGCCGCACTCACACATCCAGCTTTTTCTCCAGATCCCGCACTTCCTGTTCGATTTCCAATCGCTCCGCCTCGCCAAGATCCTGCACCTGAAGGCGTCTCCTCAACGCACTTAATCGGGCGGAAAGGCGATACACCGCACAGCCCTTCAGCCGTTCACCCCGATTTCGCTTTTCAGGGTCGTCCAAAGATCGCATGATTCAACATCCTAAAAACACCACAGGGACCTTACCGCATATGGGCTCGGATTCTCTCGAGACAATCCTCGCGGCAGGCGCGCTCGATGTCGAGAAGGTGACGAAACGCGTCGTTGAAATCGCCGGCGGACGCCGTAAACACGCCGTGCCCGTAAACAATGACCCCTCTATGCCCTTTCAATACCGGCGGCGCCGTATGGCACAGTCCGAACGGTCCCGTTCCCACCTCCCCAGGCACCACGGGTATGCCCCCAACCGACCTTCGTTCGGGACATCGGATATGACAGGAGCCTCTGAATTCACACTGTTCCTTGCGGCAGTCCATGGAAAGAATCACGGAGAACCGGGGATGCCCGTGCAGGATCGCCCGAACTTCCGTATCACGGACGATTTTCAAGTGAGCCGTGAGTTCACTGGAAGCCGTCAATCCGGCGCAAGAGGATCCGTCCAGGGGGCACGAATCGATGCAATCCTCCAGTTCATCCAGGGAACCGCCCGTCTGGCTGATGTACAGGATATCGTTCCAAAGGTAAGAGATGTTCCCGAAATAGGAATCCACCAGGCCCTGCCGCACGGTGGCTCTTCCGGCCTCACACAAGGCCCGGCGAACTTCTTCTTCGGACCCGAAAGGCCCCGGCGTCAGGGCCGGGGGTGTACCGCACAGGGCGGGAAGATGAGATAACACGGTATTCAGTACGTTCTCCCACTCACGATCGATCCGACGGCGTTGGAGTTCCTTGAGGAGATCCGCAAAGAATTTCACGAAACAGGAAAAGCATACCGAGCTGTAGGTTACGAAGGCCTGCTCCGGAGTCACGGTTCCAAAGGTCACGAGGCCCTCCCGAGGCACGATAACGCATTTGCGGCGTTTCAGCGCCCGGATGATGGAACTCGCATGGAACGATTCCGCTACGGGAAGATCGTGGAGAAACGTGCGGGTTTCGCAATCTTCGGGAGTAATCACGCCCTCCGACCGGGAAGCGAGAAAATCGATGATGGACCGATACGGCTCGGCGGGCTTCGAGAACAAGAGCGAGTTGATGTTCAGCCCCTCGAACACGTCTTCCAGAATGTCGCGGGGGAACCCATCCCGATTCCATACGAGATCCGCATCCAGGGCGCCAATGAGAGGCGCACCGGAATCCGCCAAGCCTGCGTCCACCATCTTGGCCGCGTATTTGCCAATCAACCGTTCCAAGGGAGACTCAACATCCGTGCGGTTTCCTCCAGGGGCCTCCCCGTCGGGTCCAACCCGCGGATTCGGTAGTATCGATTCCGAGCGGCCAGAAAATCGGACCGGTCGATGGGGGGGATGCTCCAGGGGCTCTCGCCCGAACCGGGTTCCCGGAAGAAACGCTCCGGCAGATCGTCATCCCGGTCCCGTACACCGATCACGGCATTCAGGATGCGTTCCTGATAACAAATACGTTCACCGGCCGCCAGAAGATCCTGAGCGGAACTGGACACCCCGGTGGCCGCGGTGAACGCTTGGGCGTATTCCTCCAACGTGGCCGCAAGAAAGGTGAACTTGCATACGATCAACGAGTCCACCACCGCGTTCTGATCCTCGGCGATCTTCACGATCCGGGCTTTCCCGCTGAAGTCGAAACGGTCCGTGGCCACGGGCTTCCGCAGGATCTCATGGCTGATGGGATAGGCTCTTAGATGACATCCCCCCCGGCTCGCCACCGCATACGCCAGGGCCATACCGTACGCTCCCCTGGGATCGTAGGCCGGCAGTTCGAGACCCTTCACGGACATGGAAGATTCCGGACGTCCCATAGATCCTGCATAGGCCCTGGATCCCATTCCCAAACTTCCACCGATTCCTTCCCCTCTTCCGATAGCTTGAAGCAGCTCGAGAACCCGAACAGGCGTCAGCGGGTCACCGGTAATTTCCCGGTGGCATGCCAGCGTGGCCGCGGCGGAAATGGTGTCCATACCGAGCCGGTTGCACAGATCGTTGGCTTCCACCACCAAGGCCAGGTCCGCGTTTCCGATGAGCGCCGTGAAGTGGGACATGGTCTCGAATTCGGGTAGTCCCATGCCACCCGGCGCCACCCGCTTGCAACGGATATGACACCCCAAACATCCATGGCTGGACGGATGGTAGCTCGTCTTATAGGCGTATGCATTGAGCCGGCGGGCCTCGGAGAAATGGGTCCGGGAAAAATTGTCCGTGGGCATCATGCGCCGGCTGTCCGTAAGATCAAATAGGGCCCCAGTGCCGAAACAGGCGAATCCATGTTCCCCCAACAACACGGGCGAGGCGGCCGTAAGGCGGAGAATCTCTTCCCGCGCACGCTTCAGACCGGCCCGGTCCCGCACATCTACCTTCCCGGAGCCCTTTACGGCCAAGTATTTGACCTTTTTGAACGCCAAACACGCGCCCAACCCCGTCCTGCCTGCGGCGTGATGGCGGTCCACCATAATACCGGCAAATCGGACACCCTGCTCCGCCGCGGGACCGACGGCGGCCACCGACTTCCCCGAACCCAGCCGGTCGAATACGGCCCAAGTGTCCAAGCCGGCCCATTGCGAAAGCGGACGAATCGTTACTCGACGATCTTCAATTTCGATGCCACACAACCGGGAACCGACCCCGGCAATCACCACCGCGTCCCAACCGGCCCGCTTGAGTTCCGTCCCCAGACGCCCCCCTACGGAAGAGTCGGAAATCAGTCCCGTCAAGGGAGAACGGGACATGAACACCGCCCGGCCGGATGTGGGTGCTATGGTGCCGCACAAAGGGCCCGCCAGTAAGATGACGGGCATATCGGGACTGTTCCACGGCAGGGCGGCAAAATCCCGCAGCAGATATCCCCCCAATCCCCGCCCCCCAATGAACTCCCGGTACACCGTCTCCGGCAACCGTTCTTCCCGGACGCGCCCCGAACTCACATCGACGACAAGAATACGACCGCACCAGCCGGAAAGCTCCGCTTTCGAGCGCAGAGGGGTTACCACGGATTCCGTCCCAAAGGTGAGTGCACCAGTACTCCCGTCAAACCGTTACCAGGCTGTTGAAAAACGCGATCTTCTTTCACGCCTCTGGCGTGACGCTTCATCCTTCGTCATTGCGGCGTACGGGTTGTACGCCTCATTCCTCAGGATTCGCGCGCCTTGCATCTCATCATTTTTGAACAGCCTGCCCGAAATGCTGTTTTTCAACGGGCCGTTAAGCGTCAGCGTTATGGGCGGACAGGTGCGAGAGGATGTGTGCAGGACGGGCGAATCCCCGTAAGACAGGCGCGCACAAGACGCGCCGTAACGGCGGTGAAAACGAAACACGACCCATTTCATCCCTCCGTGGACCGCCATCCGCTACCCCGATACTCTGAGCGGCCGGAAAAAGGCCCGGACATCCTCCACCAGGGCCGTGGGGTTTTCCAAGGCGGCGAAATGCCCTCCCTCGGGCAGTTCCGTCCACCTTTCTACGTCAAACATGCGTTCCGCCCATTCCCGGGGAGGTCGAACGATCTCGCCCGGAAAAGCCGCTATGCCCGTGGGCACGCCGATACGCTCCCCCCGCCCCAGCCGCCAGGGATGATGCTTCAATTGATAATACAGCCAGAAAGAGCTGTTGATGGCTCCCGTGATCCAATAGATCATGATGTTCGTAAGCAGATCGTCTTTATGAAACCGTCGTTCGAGGTCTCCACGGCAGTCGGACCACGTGTGAAACTTTTCCACGATCCAGGCCGCCAATCCCGCCGGCGAATCCGTCAGACCGTAGGCCAAGGTCTGGGGCTTCGTACCCTGAATCCATTGGTACCCGGTTTCCTCCTTCTGAAAATGCCCCGCTCCCCTGAGAAACGCTTCTTCCGCCGGAGAAAGATGGGTACGGTCATCGGGATGAGGAGCCACGGGAACCATATTCAGGTGAATACCGGTCAGCTTTTCCGGATGGAACAGCCCCATGCAGGAACTCACAAAAGAACCCCAGTCCCCTCCCTGCGCCCCGAATCGGGAAAAGCCCAGCACATCCTCCATGAGACCAACAAACAGACGGGCGATTTCCTGGAGATCCGGACGGGCCCGGTTCGGTTCATACGAGAATCCATATCCGGGCAACGATGGAACCACCACGGTAAAGGCGTCTTTCGGGTCACCGCCGTGTCGGGAGGGATCCGTGAGCGGTCCTATCAGCTTCACGAACTCATACATGGAGCCGGGCCATCCATGAATCAGAATCAACGGAAAAGGGTCCGGACCCACTCCGGGCTGGTGGATGTAGTGAAGAAGCACCCCATCCACTCGCACCCGGTACTGGTGAAACCGGTTCAATTTCCGTTCCTGCTTCCGCCAGTCGAAATCCCGCCTCCAATACTCCACCAGCTCCCGGACATAGGTCAGATCGGCGCCGTATCGCCAACCCGACTCGGGAATCTCATCCGGCCATCGTGTGCCGGCCAGTCGCCGGCGAAGGTCCTCGAGTTCCGAATCCGACACCGATATCTCGAAACGCTCGGGCGTGGCATTATTGTAGTACACGCGTTCTCTCCTGCACCCAGCCCTTACAGCGGGCTGTTTCTATCGACATCTTGAACTCAGAGAGATCCGTCTATTCCACGACCACGATTCCCGCAAGAGTCCCTTTGGGCATGTCTTCCGGTTTGGCGTTGCTGCCGATGGGATAAATGTCCCATCCGGCGGACGCCGCCATCCGATACACGTCGATGCCGACGGCCTCCATGGAAGGGCGGGACCGGAGCGCGAAACGACACCGCTCCCCCTGTAAGGCCAGGCAGGTCTTTTCCTGCCCGCAAAAGGTATGCCTGCATGATCCCGAAGCGAATCCCACGGCCAGGTAGTGGCCGTCATAAAAGGCCATGGATTCCAGGTCGTTTACGATCTGGTACATCTGCTGATAGGCGGCCACCCGCTCTTTGATGGTGGCCTTGTCCCGGACGATAACCTCCGGTGGAACATCCTTGATGAAAAACACCGCCCATTGGTAAGGTTTCAAGAGTTCTCTCAACTCGTCGGGCTTCAGGGTGTTGGGAGGACAATGAGCGCCCGTTCCAAAGCCGAAACACCTGGGAACCTGGCATTTCATGGGCACCCGGTCATCCACGGGAATGTCCTCGGCGCGGACGATCCTGGCCTGACTGGCTCCCATTTCGAGAGCCTTTTGGACATACCGCCCCAGATCCTGAAGGAGTTCTTCTTCGGGTCGGTCCAGCGTTATTTTTCGTACTTTTCTTGCCATAGGGTCTCCCTGGGGTCAAATCACGTTCGGATGCACCAGGTACGGTGGTCTCCCGTCTGAAACGCTTCCCAGCAAAGAACGTTGAAACTTGTCCAAAGGAGGAACCGGATTTCACGGCGGAACATGCGGTCCGCCGTGAAAATTCGTAGCCTTTTTCAGTTACTTGACGGGAAAGACCAAATTCCGATCCACCTACTGACTGGATCCAAACTTCCGGCCGAATACACCTCTGGATACCACCTCGTCGAAATCCTTTCTGGGACGGGCCTTGGGATCTTCGTCGGGAACTCCGAGGGTGAGGAGAGCCATCAGATAGACCGAATCCGGAACCCCCAGTTCCTTCTTGACCTGTTCGTACAAGTCCTTCTGGCCGCCGGTTACTTCATTGCCCAAGGCCCCCACGATGCACATTCCCAGACCCTGATTTACGGCTTCCAGAGCCATGAATCCATAGGCAATGCCCAGTTGCTCGAACGTGCGGGCCAGGATCATGGCCGGTCCGTGCATGGCGACACAGAATACCGGATCGTTGAGGATCACCTGATCCACTACTTCCTCCGAGACCCGCAGGACGCCGGCCTGAACCAGCCCCAAGAGCGCTTCCCGGTTCTTGGGTTTGTCCCAGGCGGACAGATCTCCGCACACGGCGATGACCACGGGGGCTCTTGCCACTTGTTTCTGCCCCGACGCCACCTTGGCAAGCTTCTCTTTCATGGCCGCTTCTTCGACGACGATGAAATGCCAGGGTTGCACGTTCTCCCAGGACGGGGCTTTCCGCCCGGCTTCGAGCACTTTCCGAAGCGCTTCCTCGGGTACGGGTTGATCCTTGAATCTCCGGATGCTTCTCCATCTTCCAACGGCCTCGGTAGTCTCCATCGAGCCTTCTCCTTCCTTGACAGGTGTAACATTTCGCCGAACCTATCGGCGGCCCTCGCATCGCCCCGCTCAAAGGCCTTCTTCGCACCGCGCCGCGCGGTGTACAAAGTTCGTGTCGAGCGAACCCGCTCTCTCACCTCCGCCGGGTTTTCCCCGGTGCTCCCCAACCCCGCACTTCAGGATCCCGGATCCACCGCCCCGAACGCCGCCGAAAATAAAAGGCATTGTATCTCAGGGGACACAATGCGTTCAAGCCCATTGGCTTCCGGAACCCAACCCGGAACCGCACCCCGGTCGGAAGATCGCCCTCGGAACCGATACCGCGCGCCCGGAACCGGGTTTCCATTTCCGAGAATCACATCCTCTTACCAGCCGGTAAGGGGCGCATAATCCTCGGTGGACGCCACATCCCCCACCACCACCGTCGAATGGGGTTTGAGGACGAACTCGCTCAATCCGAAGACGCCCGCATGCCGATTCCAGTCATAGGCGTACCCGAGCCGTGTCCACGGAAAGGGTGTGTCTCCTTGATACGAAAGGGTCTTGCGATCGTTGAACCAGTCCTTATAGGCGTCGTCGATACGGATAAAAGGATTCATGTCCGGAAAATTCAGCTCGGCTTCGTGGTCGGTGATCTCCGGGTCCGGACTCGGCCGGAAAAGATCCGCCGGGCGCACCCAGAGTTCGGCGACTCTCGTATGCCGGGTGTCCGGCGGCATTCCCAGGAGCTGCGCCATGCGAAGAAGCCCGCACCTTCGGGAAGTAGGGTGCAGCACAAAAAATCGGCGCAGTTCGGGCGCCGCCGTCACCCAAGTGTACCACTCGCCCGTGGTGATTTCCTCACCTTGCTTGCCGTCGTAAGTGTCATAACTCAACCACGTCACCACCTTGACGCGGCCATCCTTCCAGTGAAGGTTGGGGTCGTGTTCCACGATGGCGGTGAGGTCTCTGGAAATCTTGCCCGCCTCCACGGTTTCGGCATCCGCCACCGCCTTGAGGTAATCCGACCACAGACTTGCCGTAACCTGATCCTGCACTCCGGGATGGAGCGATGGATCCATGTCGTCGCAATCCCCGTCGTCCATTGAATATCCGTCGCCGTCCCCGTCGCGTGCATTGGGCGAATGAATGATAAAGAAGACGGTGTTCGAGAATCCGCTTTCCCCTTCTTTCGTATAGGCCTTCACGGCCGCAACATAAGCGGCCCCGTCCCAGAGATCGATGAAAAACCACGTCTGGTTCCCCAGATCCAAGGTCAGAAAATCCCCCGGCGTCTGGGAAGGATAGGGAGCGTAGTACAATCGATACCCTTCGGCTCCCTCCACGGCTTCCCAGGACAAATCCAGATGAATCCCCGAATTCCGCTCGATGAGCGTGGGCGCCTCCATCGCATGAACGGCGGCGCCGAACCCCGCCCCCCACAGGAACAGAAAAACGAGTGCCGCAAGTCGAATACGTGACATAAATCCTCCCGAGATGTTAGGTTACCTGGAACGTTCGATACCAACGGATACGCTGCGGGGCGAAGCCTGAAACATCCGCCCCGATGCGCGGGCGCGCAGGAGACCGTTCACCCATCGGCAAGGGTATCCGTCACTCATGGGTCTGTTATGAAATCGGCGGATATTCGAGATGTCTGAAACGAAAACCATAGATGGAATGGGGGCGGCCTCCGGTGTATCCCTTTACACGACCGAACTCCGAGAGATCCCTCTGGATTCCCTGGATACGGCTCGTCCGTTTCATCGGTTGAGTTTCGGACGGGATCCGAAACCTCTCGAAACCTCCATTCACAGCGTGGGGTTGCTGGAACCCGCCCTCGTGTGCCCCGGAGAACACTCCGGCTTCGTCGTGGTCTGCGGATTTCGGCGGGCGGAGGCCCTTCGGTCCCTGAACGAACGCTTCCTGCCCTGCCGCGTTCTTCCCATGTCCTTGAGCCCGGAAGAACGATTGCTGGTCTCCTTTTGGGAAAATTTGCCCCACCGCGGATACAATCCGGCCGAAAAGGCCCTCGTTGTGGAGCGTTTCTACTCCATTTGGGGTGCGGAGCGAACTATACGGGTCATTCTTCCGCCGCTGGGACTGCACCCGCATCGGCGGGAACTGGATCGAATGAACGCGGTGGCTCACCTGCCGGACCCGGTGCTCTCCGCCCTGGCGGAAGGCAGGTGGTTTGCGGACACCGCCCTGGCCTTAGAGCGCATCCCGAAGTCCTCCCGGGAGTCCGTATTCCGCTTTTTGGACGGCCTCCGTCTGAACTATAGTCTTCAACGGGAGTTCTTGGAAAACCTTGCGGACCTGTGCACGCGTCACGAGACCCGCCCGCAGGAATTCCTGGACTCCGCGGTCATTCGGGATATCCTGGCTCATCCCACGTGGAGCCTCCCTCAGAAAGCGGACCGGGTACGCCGGTTTCTCAAGGAGCACGCCCATCCCCGGCTGGAAGCGGCGGAACGGGCGTTCGCCCGGCGGATCAACGATCTGAAACCGCCCTCCTTCGTGCGGATCCAGCACGCCCCTTACTTCGAAACCGGCGACCTGCATATTTCCTTGAGTTTGAACGGCCTGCGACAATTGAAGGAAGCCCTCTCCTTTTTGGCGGAGGCCGCCGAAAGCGGGCGCCTGGAAGCGATCCTGAAGTTCACGGAAGACCCCGGCGGAGATCATGCCGAAACCTCCCCCGGAACCCGGTGATACGGCGCGCCGGCCGGCTGTTGCAGAGATCTTGAGACACGACCACGAAAAAATGCCGGGGCCGCAAACCGGATTCCGCCGCCTGCGGCAATACGGCCTTCTTCAGAACCGGTTTGGGGGTTCTGGAGGGAGTTTTTCCAAGACCCTCGTGGGTCTGATTCCCCGCGCCCTACTCCAGAGGAGTCTATCTTGGTGTTCAAGCCCGCGACCTTCATAATGGAAACACCCGATGCGGAGGAATCGGCTCTGCACCTGCGCCGGCAAGGTATTCGCCAAAACTCTCGTGAAGCGAAATCCGATCCTAAGCGGACCCTGGTCCTTGCCGACAACAAGGGCGGCTTTCTTCGCAAATGTCCGGGTACTTCGAACTACATCTGTTGCGGATACCAAATTCTCCATGTGGGCACGGGCTGTCCCATGGACTGCTCCTACTGCATCCTCCAGAGCTATCTTACGGATCACCGGCTCCGCGTGTTCACGAACCTGGACGCTCTGGCTCGGGAACTCGCCCACACCGCCCAAAGGTTCCGGAACCGCTTGTTCCGGCTGGGCACCGGAGAATTCACGGACAGTCTGTACCAGGAACCGTTCTTTCCTCTGGCGGAGCGGCTGGTTCCCTGGATTCAGCGGGAGCCCAACCTGCTTATCGAGTTCAAGACCAAGACGGAGAACGTGGAATCCCTGCGGGCGCTGGCCGACCCGGACCGGGTGGTGGTGTCCTTTTCCCTGAACAGCGCGTCCGTTTGGCGGCGGGAGGAACGGAGCGCCCCCTCGCCGGCCCGCCGCATACGGGCTGCAGAACGATGCCTTGAAAAGGGATTCAAACTGGGATTCCACTTCGACCCCCTGGTATGGCGCCCGAATTGGCGCCAGGGTTACGGCGAAACGCTGGATGTCTTGTTCGACCGCATCGACCCGGGACGCATCATCTGGATCAGCCTGGGATGCCTCCGTTTCATGCCTCCGTTGAAATCCCTGGCCCGCATCCGCCACCCGCGATCCACGCTCTTCTCGGGAGAATTCGTCCGGGGCCTGGACGGAAAGATGCGGTACTTCAGGCCGGTGCGGGAGGAGATGTACGGCTGGATGGCGGAGCGGATTCGGAAGGCGGACCCGAATGCCTGTATCTACCTGTGCATGGAAAGCGATCTGGTCTGGCGGCGTTCGTTGGGATGGTCTCCCGGGGATTCGGAGGGGTTGGCCGCGTTTCTGGACCGGCGGAGCCGGATGTTCTTTCCTTCTCTATCAGGCTGATGAAAAACGCCATCTGCTGTCACGCCATTGGCGTGACGCCGAAGGCGCGCCTTGCATCTCATCGTTTTTGACGAGCCCCCTCGAAGTGCTGTTGGTCAACGGGCTGATAGACATGGCGGATCCGGGACCGACCTTCCACATCCTGATGTCCCGGATCGCCATGAGAGGCATAGTCGGTGCATACCGCACCGCGGTCCGCGATGCGGCATGCACGGCATGGATCAAAAAGTCAGGATGGTATCCAACTGCAACCGGTTTTCGTGGTTGTCTCCCTGGATGGAGTCCGTTTCAAAGAAGGAAGCGCTCAATGAAATCGGTTTGGTAAGCCGGTACGTAAAACGCACCTTGTGTCCTTCCCGGTTCGTCCCGAAGAAGTCCCCGTCGGCGAAATAGCCCAGTACGGCATCCGCTTCGATTTCTTTGTAACGATACTCGAGCTTCCATTCACCCGGCGCACGGGCCTTTCCGATGTCGAAACCCGCGCCCCAGGCGGTGGTCTGATCGCTGGGGACTCTGGAAGCCGTGTTCCTTAAATAGTCGCTCCACAGGCGTATGGGATAGCCCAAAAGATCGAAATCGACACTGGCGATCAGTTCCGCGATCTTGAAGTCGTAAGCCAGGACCTGGCGGTTCAGATCCGGGTCCAGCACCGTGGTGTTCCCCGAGGGACGGGAACCCTCGCCCAGCCGGGTGCGTTCCAGGTTGATGTAGTCATAGTAGCTTCCCGCCAAAGTGAAGCGGGTGTCCCATAGGTTCCACTGAACGCCTCCCTGCCACAGAAACAACGCCGCATCTTTGCTGAAGTTGTTCTCGCTGACCAGCATCTGCCCGAACCGGATGAAAGGCTGCATGCAATCCCATCCCTTGTACTGGTACAGCTCGTAGAAACCCTCCTGGTTGACGTCGGGATCCCAGCTGATATCGCTGTGCAGGAAGGGATTCTTGAACTTTCCGAAACCCACTTCGCCTCCGGGCAGCCACTTGGGACGATACGTCGCATAGGCGCGCCCGATGTAGATAGGCTTGTTGTCGAATTCATCCTTGAGGGACTGGTTGCTGGTTCTTCCCTCCTGGCTGTCGCTGGTGGTCAGCATAGCGTACATGGAGACTTCGTCCGTGATGTTCGCATCCGCGTATCCCCGGAGCCGGACTCGAAACCGGTGCCGGTCCTGTTCGTCCACCCCGTTCTGCTCCCGCTTGTACAACCCTTCGTAGCGAAGCCTGATGTCGCCGGAGAGGCGGAGTCGTTCCGTCCATTCGAGACCCTTGGTCTTCTTTCCCACTTCTTCGAGCACCACCTTCTGAATTTCCGCCTTCTGCGCTTCCTCCACCCGTTCCTGAGAGTGCTGCAGCTCTTTCAAAGCGGACTTCAGATCTTCGATTTCGGCTTGTTGCCGGTGAATGGTGGATTGAAGGTCTTCCAGCTTCTGGATCAAAGCGTCCACGGCCGCGGGTTCCTGGGCATAGACCCGTGAACCTCCGCCCCATGTCCACGCCAGACCCAGGAGCACGCACGCCCACAAGGCACACCCTATGGATTTTCTCATATTCGGCTCCTTCTCGGGTCAGGGTTTCAAGATGCCTCCGCATGTCCTCCATTCCCAGGACATGCGGCCGGAGAGCAGGGCTCCCCACAAGACGAAAGATGGTTCCAGTTCAGACGCCGGGCTTATCCCGTCCCGGGACTCGTCGCTTCCCTCGGATTAAGGAGATCCCTTCATTGTATTGTTACGCTTTTGTGAAACTTTATGCAATATAATTCCGAGGAGATTGAAACAGGAAACATCGAGGTCCCGACCCCAAGCGAAACGGGCGCGAACCACGCATAGCAGGGTAGGCTTCCGGCCTACGGAGACTGAACACAGAGGGATCCAGGGCGGGACGGGCCAACCGCCGGAAGAAGCGCCGCCGAACCCCCACGGCGCATCACACAAGCCGGCCGGGCCCGGCCCATGCGGTGGATATGTGAAACAGGGTACAGAGTCGTTCCAAAAGGGCTTCCGGAAGAAACCTCAACGGCTATAAAGAACCCCTTGGGAAGGCGATCACAAAGAACCCAAATTCCCCTCGTTACTCCGCTCCTGCGGTGTAACGCCCAAAACCCGGGGCGCTCCCGCGCCCTTTCCTTGCCTCCCTCCCCCCTCCGCTACCCGGATATAGTCCGGAACCAGTCTCGTTTCCCGTTGGCATGAGGCCCCTGATTTGCTATGCTGAAGCGTATATTATGCCCCTGATATGTCAAGTACCTATGGGCGACATCCCTGGGAACACGCGCCCGTTTTACGGGCCGGCCATTCCCGGAGCCGAAGAACTTGGCGGACAGGGTCCCTTTCTTAGTGGTTTTCAACGAACTCCATGGCCCGTTTCAGGAGCGTCCCCATGCGAGGCGAGCAACTATCCCGGCAATGGCGCATTCTCAGGATCATCGAAGCAAGCACCACAGGAATGACCATCGCCGAAATCGCGGATCTGGAAGATATCAACATCCGAACGCTATACCGGGATCTGGAAGCATTACAGGCCGCGGGCTTTCCCCTGTACTGCGAAAAGGTCGAGGGCGCAAACCGCTGGGCCTTCGTGGACTCCTTCCGGTTCAGGCTGCCCCAGCCCTTCACCCAGACGGAATTGATGGCCCTGCACATGTACGCGGACCTGGCCCGGGTGTTCAAGGGAACCCCCTTCTACGATTCCCTGGACTCGCTGTTTCGCAAGGTCCGCGCCACGCTGCCGCCCCAGACCCTGGATTACCTGGGCCGCTTGCAATCCCTGTTCCACGTGGGCGTCAAGCCCTATTCGGAATACGGCCGGTTCCGGGAATTCATCAGCCGAATTCACCAGGCGGCCATGGACAAACGCTGTGTGGACATCGTCTACAGGAGCCTCCGAAGTCCGGAAGAAACCCACCGGCGGGTGGAGCCCTACAAGATCTGGTTCTACGAAGGAACCATTTACCTCATCGGGTTCTGCCGATTGCGGAACGAAATGCGCATGTTCGTCGTGGACCGTATCAAGATGCTCACCGTCACGGACGATCGGTTCCTGATCCCCGAGGACTTCGATCTGGACACGTACATGAAGCACAGCTTCAAGGTCATGCGGGATGAGACCCACACCGTGGTCATCCGCATTTCACCCGGCTGGGCGCGGTATATCGGGGAAAAGATCTGGCACGAGAGCCAGCGCATGGAGCCCCGGCGGGACGGAAGCCTGGTACTCACCGTCCACGTAGCCGGACTGGATGAAATCAAGCGATGGGTGCTGAGTTTAGGCAAAGAGGCCCGGGTTCTGGCGCCGGAAGCCTTGATCGACGCCGTCCGGAGAGAACTTCGGCTCGTGGCCGAGCTGTATGAGGATCAGGAGAAACCCAGGATTTCCGTGCAGAGGAGAGACCGGCATCCTCCGCTGAATCCCTCGTGAACCGGATTTCCATCCCGGCCTCGAAAAGCGGGATCCATTTCGCGTTGTAATCCGCGCCGGTTGGGATTCCATGGAACCCCAGCGCCGGGCGCATTGCCTCCCGTCAATCCTCGAACCACTCCGTCCGCATGTCCACGGTAACCGCTTCGGGGTCCGTCAATCGCGCGGCCAACCCCTCTATCTTGGGCAACTCGTAATGAAAGAAATACCGCATAGTGGAACGTTTCCCCTGGTAAAACCGGGCCTCGGCGCCGGACGGACCCGCCTGTATGGCTTTCTCCACGGCCAGACCCTGCAGCAGCCACTGCCAGGCCACGGCCACGATGCCGCACAGTTCGAGGTACAGCGTGGCGTCCGCCAGGAACCGCTCCGTGTCTCCCGCCGCGGCCGCCTCCAGGAGCTTTTCCGTGACTTTCCTCAGCCGCCGAACGGCTTCCCCCAGCCGTACGGCGTATTCCTTGAGTCCCATTGTTTCGGAAGCCGCCGCAAGGGTTTCCTGCACCGCCTCCAGGAAGTGACGGAAGGCCCTGCCCTGATGCATGGTTACCTTGCGCCCCAGAAGGTCCAATCCGTGAATTCCCGTGGTGCCTTCGTGTATGGGGTGGATGCGCGCGTCCCGATAGAGCTGTTCCAGCGGGAACTCGTCGCAATACCCGTATCCGCCCAGGCACTGCAAGCCTTGGCTCACGGAGAGGACGCCCATTTCGGAGGGGTAGGTCTTGGCGATGGGCGTGAGGAAATCCAGCAGGAGGGCATACCGTTCGCGCTCCCGACCATCGGTGACCCGCAGGAGATCCGCGTACCGGGCGCATTGGAGAATCAAGGAAAGGGATCCTTCCACGATGGAACGCTGAAACAACAACATGCGCTTGATGTCCGCGTGTTCAATGATGGGTACGGGAGGCTGCGTGGGATCCTTGGCCGAAATCTTTCTTCCCTGGGGGCGCTCCCGAGCGTACTCCAGGGACGCATAATACGCCGCGGAAGCAATGGCCGCCGCACTCAATCCCACGTCGATGCGCGTCTCGTTCATCATCTGGAACATGTAGCTCAACCCTTTGTGGGGTTCCCCCACCAGATAGCCCCGGCAATCGTCCTGCTCCCCCAGGCTCAACTGAACGATGGGAGAGCCCCGGTAGCCCAGTTTATGGTAGGTCCCCGCGGCCTGCACATCGTTGGAAACCAGGGTTCCGTGTTCATCCGGCCGCTTCTTGGGCACCACGAAAAGGGATATCCCTTTGACGCCGGGCGGAGCCCCCTGAATTCGAGCCAGCATGAGGTGCACGACGTTTTCCACGCCGTCGTGGTCCGCCGCGGATATGAAGATTTTCTGACCGCGGATCATGTAATAGCCCTGCTCCGTGGGTTCGGCCTGGGTGGCGACGTCCGAAAGGCTGCTGCCGGCCTGCGGCTCCGTCAGCGCCATGGTTCCCTGCCACTCCCCTTCGAACATCTTCGGGACGTACGTGTCGATGAGTTCTTGGGAACCGAAGGACTCGATCAAATGCGCGGCCCCGGTGCTCAGAAGCGGATAGACGCTGGCCGAGTAATTGGCCGCGCAAAAGAGAAATCGACACGCCCCGGTAACCATCAACGGCAACTGCAGACCTCCCAGTTCGAAGGGCGCGTTGGCCGCGATCCACCCGCCTTCGCCGCACTGGCGCATCCAGGCGCGCACCATGGGATGAACCCGGATCTCTCCCGCCACCAACCGGGGGGGATTTCGGTCCATTTCGGCCAGATAGGGCCTGAGCTTCTCCTTGCTGAGCCTCAGGGCGGTCTGGACGACCATCTCGAAACCTTCTCGGTTGTGTTCCGAAAAATACGGGTATCGGGTGAGGGCTTCGGCGTCGTGCACTTCATACAACAGGAATTGGAGGTTCCGTTCACCGGCGAATGTGTCGGCCATGATCATCTCCTTCCGGTCTGCCCCGTGGCAGGGTGTGGAATGCTTTTTTTCTTCTTACCCCAAATCCCTCGCCGTGGAAAGAGCGGATCGGCGGAAGCCTGAAGATTCTTGGCGTTTGCGGATTCCCGAGCATGCGCCCCTTCAGGCCGCAGGCGGGAAGAACCTGCCCGTTGAAGCCCGTTGCCAAAACGTATTGCGGGCGGGCCGATGCAAAACGATGCGATGCAAGGCGGGCGAATCCTGAGGAATGAGGCGTACAACCAGTACGCCGCAATGACGCTTGTCTGCGCCTGCCTGTGCGCGTCCGCACGCAGACAGGTGGAACGCACAGGCGGAAATGAGGAAACCGAACGACGCGGATCGCGTTTTTCACCCCCCTGCTTGAAGACAGGTAAAGCAGTGAAAAGAATTTCTCATCATAGTAATTATATCAAATCTGACATATATCTTTCTTGACATATAGTTCCATTTCCACTACCGTTTTGCCCCATCTGATCCAAAAACGCGCCCGGAGTTTTCCATGAGACCGTTGTGCCGCCTCGCCCTTACCCTGCCCGTTTACGCGTGTCTGGTCACGGCGGCCTTGGCGTCTTCCAGCGGCGGTCATGCCTTGGTCGAACTCATGGACCTCCTCCGGGCCAAAGGGGTTCTCACCGACCTCGAGTACTCCCGCATTTCAAGAATCATGGAAAACGAAGCCCGGGAATTGACGGAACGAACCCGGAACCTGGAAGTACGAGCCCACGAATTGCAGGTTTTGGAGCAGGAACTCCGGGAGCGGGAAATGGACCTCGATGCCCGAATCCGGGCCACGAAGACTCAGGAGAGCCCTGAGGTCACGCCTACGCCGATCACGGACCACGCCTTGTCGCCGTGGGCAACGGAGAAACAGGAAATCCCTCCGGGGAGTCCGGAAGCTCCGGTCCGGCGCGGCGGATATGAAAAAGGCCTGGGCCTGTTCGCATCGAGCACAGATTCGTTTTCCTTGTATCTGGGAGGCTTGCTTCAAACGGATGCGCGCTTTTACGACACCCACAGCCTGGAATCCCGAAGAACCAAATTCGATGTGCGGCGGTCTCGACTCCTGGCGCATGGAAATGCCTTCCATCGCCTTTCCTACAGGCTCGCACTGGAGTTCCAGGGGGCTGATGCCCGGAGATTGCTGGACGCCTATGTGGATATGGCCGCCCTCCCCTACGTGATTCTGCGCGCCGGGCAATTCAAAGAACCCTTCGGACTGGAGCAGTCCGGCGAAGACGCTCACATTTTCTTCGCGGAGCGCTCCATGGGCTACTATCTTACCCCTCGCCGAGACGTCGGTTTCATGGCCCATGCTTCCCTCTGGGACGACCACATGACGTACGCTGCGGGACTGTTCACGGGAGACGGCATGGACGATGCCGCCTCCGGGTACGTGAGCGATCCCGAGTGGACGGGAAGACTTACGGGGTCTCCTTTTAAAAAGGCTTCGACGAAGTGGCTTCGAGGACTTCATCTGGGAGGATCCCTTTCTTACGCCCGCATCGACCGAACCAACGTGAACCTTCAGATAAAAACCGCGGGGCTGACCACCTTCTTCGATGTAGCCAGTTCCGCCAAGTTCAATGTCATCCGGGACGCCGGACGAAGGATCCGAACGGGCGCCGAGCTGGCCTGGGCTTACGGCCCGCTGCTGCTCTTCTCGGAGTATACGCGCATCCGGTTTGAAGATATCCAGACCAGTTCCACCCAATTCGACTTCCGGGTGAATGACGCCTACCTGGCGCTGGTCTGGTTCATCACCGGAGAAGAACCGGGTTATGAGCGGGGTGTCTTTCAACCCGTCAGGCCCTTGCGGAGCGTGTGGGACGGCGGCTGGGGGGGCTGGAGCCTGGGGCTTCGATACGATACGTGCAGCGCGGATTCCGGAGTATACGACAGTCTCATTCAAGAAGGATACTCCGTCCGGGAAGCCTCCGCGTATACCGTGGCTTTGAATTGGTACCTGGACTCCCACTCCCGTTTGATTCTGGACGCCACGCGCACCGATTTCGACAAGCCTCTGCTGGTTTCCCGGGACCCGCTTACAGGCTCGGCCATATTCAGCGACCGCGAAGATGTGTTCACCGCTCGTTTTCAATTCCAATTCTAGCAGGCTGGTTGCCAACGGGCTGACGGCGGCCCGGCAAGAACCGTGAATCGGGGACACGATTCCACGATTCGCCATAACCAAGCGTATTAACAACCCTTTGATAAACACCATGATCGGGCAGGCTGATCAAAAACGATGAGATGCAAGGCGCGCGAGTCCTGAGGAATGAGGCGTACAACCAGTACGCCGCAATGACGAAGGAAGAGGCGCAACCCAGCAGATCGGGTTTTTCAACAGCCTGCCAAGAACAGTTCAGACCGAAAGGGAGGAGCCGCATGAAACCGCGTTTATTTCTATTCATCTCCTTGGGGCTGATGGCCCTGATTTCCATCGGCTACGCCGCGTACCACCATGAGGGAGAAAAAGACTCGGCCCAATTTCTGGAGGTGTATCCTCACAAAGCGAACACGAAACTGGACCACTGCGTACTCTGCCACACCGGTGGAGAATACGAACAAAAACCCGGCGAGTTGGTGTCGCTGGGAAGCTGTCAATGGTGTCATCAAGTATACGGGTACGACGGCAGCGGAAACATCATCGAAACACTGAACCCTTACGGCCTGGACTATTTGATCCACGGAAGGAACGCACAGGCCGTTCGAACCATCAACCCCCTCGATTCGGACGGAGACGGTTTTTCCAATGAAGTGGAGATCGAGGCCGGGAGGTATCCGGGAGACGCCAATGACGATCCGACCAAGATCGTGGCCCCCTATAAAGTCTATTCAAGGGATCAGTTGGAGGCCATGGACGCCCATACGCAGTTCCTGCTCCTGAATACGGCCCGTTCGGGAGACTTTTACGCCGAATACACGGGCGTCGTGTTGGAGAATCTTCTGAACGACGCAGGTATGCTGGATTCGGCCACGGGCGTCACCGTGTTTGCACCGGACGGCTGGTCCAACTACCACCCGCTGGACGAAAGCGATGATCCTTCGCTCTACCATGTGCGCGGCGAATATCCATCCGCCGTCTTTTATTATCATGAGGAGGCCGACGTCCTTCTAAATCCTGTCGATGGCTGGTGCGACTACAGCGCCCCTTCGGTAACCGGCCGCAACCATCTGGATCCGATCTGGAATCCCGACGGGCTGAAGATGATCCTGGCGTATCAGCGGGACGGCGCCTACCTGAATCCTGGTGTGTTGAACGTGGACAATAAGTTGGACGGTGAAGGTCCCTTCCGAGTGGCGCCTCCTCAAAAGACTCCTTCCCCTCCGGACCAATCCTCGAGGGCGGCCAATCAAAGCGTGATATGGCCCTATGACTACGACTGGGATCACAATGCCGGGTCCTCCTCGCGCACGGTCACGTTCATTCGAGTGGAACCCCTTCCGGAAGGATATACGGATGTCGATATCCTCGAGGCCGGGTGGGACTACGCGGATAAAGACCAAGTAGTGATCTATGGAGCGTTGTCCGTGAACGTACCGGACGGCATCTGGAAAGACGCTCCGGTGGGAGCGCCTTCCGTGAACATGAACTTTTACATCCAGACCTATAGCACCAGCTCCGTTCTCGTCATCGCCTCTCCCGACGGAGACACGTGCTACGCGTTCCTGGATGATGATTTCAACAACGGTGTAGACGCCCCCGATCAAGGCAACCAGGGCCATCGTCTGAAAATGAATTTCACCGGACAAGGCATCGCATCGGCGGAGTTGACCCTAGCGGGCCAGAATCCCGTCTCCTACACGCTGCATTCGTGGTATGCCGCATCTTCATCGGAGGATGGCAACGGCCTCTGGAAAGACGCCGAGCAGGGAAGCCCCTCGACCTTCAGCTTCTACAGGCAAACCTATGACACATCGAGCATGATGATCGCCAGTCCGGATGCCCGTTCCTTTCTGGTGTTCTTGAATCCGGACAAGAACCATACCGGCGAAGTGCCGTCCTTGAGCGGCGCCGCGAGCCTGGCCTGTTCCTTTCCCACCCAGGATTCCGGTTCCGCCCAATTGACGTACGCGGGCCAGGACCCGCAGAATCTTACCCTGAGCCGCTGGTTCAAGGCCCCGTATCCGGCCCCCTGACCGCGTTCCGGAATAGACATCCGTCCAGCCGGCCACGATGATTCGTGGCCGGCTCCCTACGTTCACTTAACACTTGACTCCGCGCCGGAGAGGGTGGTACACGAAAGACCTCTCTTTCTGGTGTCTTCGGACCCCAAAGAGAGCCGGGAATCTCCGCGTGGGCATGGAACGCGCGGTCTTTTTTTTCCATTCCCGGTATACAACGAGGCTCCGCACGGGCGGATCCCACTCCTTGCTCCTGTCCATTGAGGGGCTCTATCATCCACAAGGAGGAAACGGCTACACATGAAGCGCTATGAATCCATCTATGTAGTGAAACCGGACTTACCCGAAGAGGAACTGGAAGCTCTCTGCCAGCGATTCGTCAAGACCATTGAAAACCAGGGCGGGAAGGTGGTTCTGGAAGACCGGTGGGGTGCGCATACCATGGCCTATGAGGTCAAGAAGTATCGGAAGGGGTATTACGTGCTTCTGGACTTCGTGGGCAAACCCGGTGTTGTGGACGAACTCGAACGAACCTATCGAATGATTGAAAGCGTTCTTCGTTTCGTGAGCGTGCTCAAAACATCCGAAGTGGACCTGGAAGCATTGGAGAAGGAACAACCGAAATCCTTCCGTCCGGATGAGTCGGAAGAAGGCGCGACCCCGGCTCCCTCCAAGAGGTCACCGGCGCGTTCCGAAGACGGCGAAGAGTCCCAGGGGGACGACTCCGAAGAACCGGAAATGGATGAAGACCAGGCAGAGGAAGCATAGTCATGGCAGAAGAACGCACGACGTCCAGACACGAGGGAAGACCGGCGCGACCATACGGCAAGAGGAAACGACGCATGTTTCCCCGGAGAAAGGTCTGCCGGTTTTGCACGGACAATCTCCCCATCGATTACAAGGATCCCAGGACACTCAAGTACTTTACCACCGAACGCGGAAAAATTATTCCGAGACGGATTTCAGGCAATTGCGCCCGGCATCAACGCCAGTTGACGCGAGCCATCAAGCGGGCCAGGGCCATTGCCCTGCTCCCGTTCAGCTCATCGATGGCTCAGTAGACCCCAGAGTCTCGCTCCGGCGGCCCGTTGATAGACCGTATTGCGGGAGGGCCGCTGCGAAACGATGAGATGTAAGGCGCGCGAATCCAGAGGAATGAGGATATACGGCGGCAAAGCTTTCCTGACTCCACCTCACGCTCGGGAGAAATGAAGCGCAGCACCGCGGATCGCGTCTTCCAACAGTTTGATAGGCCTGTTTCCGGGGGCGTCGGCGCGCATTCACGGGTGAATTCATGAAATTAGGGGGAATCCTCGCCTCCAGAGAACTGGGGCTGTCGGTCTTGGCGCTCGCCACTCTGGTACTGGGTTCTTCGCTGCATCTCCTGGCCGGTGTTGTTTCCACTCTCCTGACGCCGCTTCCGGTCTTTACCCTTCGGGTAACAGGGGGACGGCGGCTGTGTTTGGCTGTTGCGGCCGGTATCCTGTCGCTCTACGGTCTTTTGCACGGAGGCAAGGTATCGCCGGCCGTGTTGCTGCACATCGGCGCATTGATGCTCGTGGGATTCTTTCTCGCGGAGTGTGTCCTGGCCGGCTGTTTCATCGGGGCCAGTATCGCCGTTTCTTCGGGGGCCTCCCTCTGCGTGCTGTTGATTCCCTGCCTTCTTTGGCCCGGTCCGGAAGGATCTTCTCTGTGGGAGGCGTTCCGAAGCCAGGTGCTGGCGAACCTGGAAGTTACGACCAATGCTTACCACCAACTGGGGGGTATTTCGCAGGAAGAACTCCCGGAATTCAAGGAGTCCCTGGAAACCTTCGCGCGTCGTCTGTTCTACGTATTTCCCGCGCTGGTAACCATGGGAATCGCCCTGAGTTCGTGGTTTACGCTGCTGGCGGCCCGAAAAATCGGCTTTCTGAAGGACCTGTTTTCAGGACCATGGCAGGCTCTGAGAGAATGGCGCGCACCGGATCCCATGGTGTATATTCTCATCGTTTCCGGTTTTGCGCTCCTGGTCCCGATACCGGGTCTCAAGAGAATCGGGCTGAATGTACTTCTCCCGGTGCTGCTGGTCTATTTTTTCCAGGGATTGGCCGTGGTGGCCTTCGTTTTCCACCGCAAGCGGGTCCCTGTTGTGCTGCGGGGCTTCTTGTACGCATTCATCGGGCTTCACCAAATGGCCACGGTGTTGGTCGCGGGTTTGGGGCTCATGGAGATTTGGTTGAATTTCCGGAAGCCCGGGAAGGCGGCAGCCGATGCCGAGTAAATGCAACGATCCAACGAACAACAGATGTGCGTTCAGGCCGGCGATCATTGCGGAGATGACGGGTGCGTACTTCCTAATCAGCCCGTTGATAAACAGTATTGCGGGCAGGCCGATGCAGGACGATGAGATGCAAGGGGCGCAAATCCTGAGGAATGAGGCGTACAACCAGTACGCCGCAATGACGTAGGATGAAGCGGAACGCAGCAGATCGCGTTTTTCAACAGCCTGCCAAATCGATTCATCGCAAACGGAGGGAACACCGTGAAGGTCATTCTCAAACAAACCATCGATGCCCTGGGACTCAGGGGACAGATAGTCGAAGTCAAAACCGGTTATGGAAGGAATTACCTGATTCCGAAAGGTTTGGCGGAACCGGCCACGGAAAGCAACCTGAATCGACTCCAACATGAACGGCGGATCATCGAAACCTCCCTGCTGCGGGAACGCACCGCCGCGGAAGAAGCCGCTAGAAGCATCGAGGGGGTCGTCTGCACCGTTTCGGCCAAAGCGGGAGAAGGGGATAAGTTGTACGGTTCGGTGACCAATATGGACATCGCACAAGCACTGGCGGCCAAAGGCATAGAAATCGATCGGAAGAAAATCGTATTGGAAGAACCCATCAAACAATTGGGCGAGTATGAAGTCGCCATACGGCTGTACCCCAAGGTGGCGGCTCACGTGAAAGTTGAAGTGGTCCGGGAGTAACCCATGGCCCGCCGCGCCGTCTCGGATGGATCACGCGAAACCGCGTCCCTGAAAGTGCCTCCACAGGATCTGGAAGCCGAGCAGTACGTCCTGGGGGGAATCCTCATCGATCCCGGCGCCCTGCACCTGGTGGCCGAACTCCTGATACCGGCCCACTTTTACAGGGACGCCCACGGGCTCATCTTCGAGGCCATGCTCGATCTTTTCGAAAGCGGGGAGCCGGTGGATCTCATTACACTGACCCATCAACTCCGCAAGAAGAATCGATTGGAGCAGGCCGGCGGGGCGACGTACCTGTCCGCTTTGGCGGAGGCCGTGATGACGGCGGCCAACATCGCGAGTTATGCCCGCATCGTCCATGAAAAGGCCCTGCTCCGAGCCGTCATCACCAAGGGCGCGGAAATCGCCGCCCGCGGATACGACGCCTCTGAAGACGTGGAACGCCTGCTGGACGACGTGGAGCGCTCTATCTTCGAATTGTCCCAAACGCGGATCAAACCCGCGTTCTTCGACCTCCAGACCATCATCAAGAAGAACTTCAAAACCCTGGAGGCGGCCTATCAACGGAAAGAAGTGATTACCGGCATCCCGTCGGGATTCAAGGAGTTGGATCGCCTGACTTCGGGATTCCAGCCCAGCGACCTGATCATCGTCGCCGGTCGGCCCAGCATGGGCAAGACCGCTTTCGCGTTGGACGTGTGCCGTAACGCGGCGCTGAAGACCGGGACACCCGTGGTCATCTTCTCCCTGGAAATGTCCAAGGAGCAACTGGGCATGCGCATGCTTTGCTCCCAGGCCAAAGTGGACAGCAGCAACGCCCGGACCGGATTCCTGCAGGAGGGGGACTTTGCGCGCCTCATCGAGGCGGCCAGCGTATTGAGCGAGGCCCCGGTATATGTGGACGATTCCCAGACGCTCTCCGTGCTCGAGGTCAGGGCCAAGGCACGGCGGCTCATGATGGACAAGGGGATCGGTCTCCTGGTGGTGGACTATCTTCAGCTCATGCGGGGTCGCCATCGTACGGAAAGCCGGGAACAGGAGATCTCCGAGATTTCCCAGGGTCTCAAGGCCCTGGCCAAAGAACTCAACATCCCGGTCGTCGCCCTGTCCCAGCTCAACCGCCAGGTGGAGAGCCGCAGCGACCGGCGGCCGCTGCTCTCGGACCTGCGCGAATCCGGGGCCATCGAACAGGACGCCGACGTCATCGCCTTTATCTACCGGGATGAAGTGTACAACAAGAGCGAAGACAATCCCAACAAAGGCACCGCGGAAATCATTTTGGGCAAGCAGCGCAACGGCCCGTTGGGCACCGTGAAGCTGACCTTTATAAACAAGTATACCCGGTTTGAGACCCCGCCACCGCCTGGCCTGTCCTGAACCCCATTCGTTGCCGGCGGCGGAAGTCCGGTGTTCCTCCGCCGTTCCTTCGAACGGCAATCTTCACTCTCTTCCGTTTAGCAGCCGCTGATAAACGGTATTTCGGGCAGGTTGGTGAAAAACGATGAGATGCAAGGCGCGCGAATCCTGAGGAATGAGGCGTACAACCCGTACGCCGCCATGACGAAGGATGAAGCGCAACACAGCACAGCAGATCGCGTTTTTTGACAGCCTGCCAGTCACCTTACCAAGCAGGAGAAGCATGATGGAAATCAAGAAACTCGGCGTGTTGGGCGCCGGCGCCATGGGTCATGGAATCGCCCTGGTCGCCGCTCAGACGGGTTGCCGCGTGGTGTTGCGGGATGTGGAAGAACGTTTCGTACAAGGCGGCCTGAAAATGATCGACGGCTTCCTGTCCAAGAGCGTGGAAAAAGGAAAAATCACCGGGGAAGCAAAAGCGGCCGTGTTGGATCGCATTACCGGCACCACCCGTATGTCCGATCTGGCGGATGTGGACTTTGTCGTCGAGGCGGTCCTCGAGGATATGGACGTGAAGAAAAGCGTGTTCAGGGAACTGGACGCCCTTTGCCGTCCCGAGGTCATCCTCGCATCCAATACCTCATCCATGTCGCTTACGGAAATAGGCGCGGCCACGAAACGCCCGGATAAAGTGGTCGGCATGCACTTCTTCAACCCGGCTCCCATCATGAAGTTGGTGGAGGTGATCCGGGGAATGGCCACCAGCGACGAAGCGGTTCGGGTGACCGCCAAACTGGCCCAGGATATGGGGAAAGTAACCGTTGAAGTGAAAAAGGACACCCCCGGATTCATTGTGAATCGCATCATGATGCCGCACATGATCGAGGCCATGCGTATCGTGGAGGAAGGCGTCGCCACCGTCGAGGATGTGGACAAGGCGGTCAAGGCGGGATTGAACTATCCCATGGGACCTTTCGAACTCATGGACCTCACCGGCATTGACATCTGCCATTCCGTGACGGAATATTTTTATAAGGAACTCAACAAGGAAGGGAAGTGGGTGGCGCCGACCCTCATGAAAAACATGATCCGGTCCGGAAAACTCGGCCGAAAAACCGGAGAAGGCTGGTACTCGTACAAGAAATAGCACGGGGCTCCGCTTCCCGTGGGGCATGGATGGACGACGCGAAACGGTCTCGCACCATTCAGTGGGTTCCCGGACCCGAGGTGTCCGGGAACCCACCGGAGAATCCGTTGCGTTTGCTGTCGTATCTTTCCACCGACACGCACTCTCTATCATAAGGAGCACGGTATGAAGTTCCGCGTGTTTCTCCCCCTCCTGGGAATCTTGATGGTCTTCGGGGGACCTGCCGCTTTCGGCGGAATTCTCGGTTACCCGGACGACGTTCCGGCCCGGAGAGTTATTGTCCCGTTCTTCAACCTGGAGGTGAACGGCGCCGAGGATTTTCTAGTCACCGCGGTGAATACGTTTTCTCAGGACATCAACGTTCACGTCATCGTCTACGACAGGAACACGGAATACGCGTACAATTTCTACATGAAGTTCACCCCCGGGGACGTGGAAGGATTCAGCATGAGGACGCTTATCGGCAACATGCCGGGGGTCTCGCGCCAAAAGATCCTTATGGAGGAAGGGGGCCGGGAATACTATCGCGGTGAAATCACCCTGGATGTAATGGTCATCGCCTCGGAGGGCGATCCCCCGACCCTTCTGGAACAGATTTACGGCAATGTGCTCCTGGGGTACGTGTACTGGATAGACGTCCCCACCGGATCCCTGGCAACCTTCAACGCGCTGCACGTGCAACAGGGCGTGGTGTCGGAACTGTTCAGTGAAACGGATAAGGGAAACCGACTGACGGATGAAGACGGCTACGAGGTGTTCACCGCCGATGCGTTGCGGGACCTGCAAGACGCCGTGGTTCTGGGGGCTGTGCCTCAGACCGGCTTCAACGGCCTGGATTTCTTCGCCCGTTACTTCATCCCGAGCACGGAGGGTTCCGAGGCCTCCCTCATTCTCTGGACCGACAGGCGGGACGAAACATTCGGCCTTACCCTGCTCGTCTATGACGAAGCGGAAAACATCGTCTCCACATTTGTTTCCGCCCCCCACCAGGTAAACATCTATGACCTGCGGGAAGGCATCCCGGCCGCCTTTGTGAATCCGGACGGGCATCGGGCCGGCTGGATCCATGTCCGAAGCGACGGTCGGGGAGCCGTCATGTGGATGCGGGAACGCATGGTGGGGTTCGATGGCCTTGTGATGGACGGAATCCGGAGAGTGCACCGGGACCTGGCGCGATAACCCCCCTTCCGGGCTGGGGTCCACCTGCGCCGTCCACTGCAGCCGCCGTTGCCGGCGGTCTGTGGGACATTTTTATCTTGACAGGATTTTACGTACTCTGCTAAAAGAATTATTAAAATAGCATGCATTTCACCCAATACAGTGGATCAGCCGCAATGTTCAGTGAATTTCGGAAATATGTCTTTTATTATTACGTCCGGAGAATAGAGCGGTCCGCGGTCTGATCGAATATTGGTCTTGTAGGTACGCCGTGGACTGAACCGGTCCACGGCGTTTTTGTTTGATGACTCCGGTGTCTTTGCATCGGTTTTAGTTCGAGACCACAGGAAAGAACAAACCAGGCAGCGCATGTTTATCCTTAGCTTCATTGCAAACGACTTTTATTATTATGCTTATGATGCATACAAGGGAGCAGCCTCACCCATGTGCTGAACCATAATCTAAGAAATATATACCAGTTTAAGGCCGTGGAGAGGATGATTACTCCACGGCCTTTTTTGTGGAGCCAAGACACAACACTAACGATTTTTTTAGGAAAGGTGACGTCATGATTGGGAAAGAAATCCGGCTGGAGCGTATCATCAACCGAGACACGGGAAGAAGCGTAATCGTGCCCATGGATCACGGTGTAAGCGTAGGCCCTATCCCGGGGATCACCAAGATGAAGGACGCCATGAGCCGTGTGGCGGAAGGAGGAGCGGACGCCGTGGTGGTTCATAAGGGCGTGGTGGCGCAGGGGCACCGCAAACAGGGACGCGACATGGGATTGATTGTCCATCTGTCTGCAAGCACGGCTCTTTCGCTTGAGCCCAACGCCAAGACGCTGGTATGTACTGTGGGAGAAGCCATCAAGCTGGGAGCGGACGGCGTATCCGTTCACGTGAACATCGGGGACGGGCAGGAAAAGCAGATGCTTTCCGACCTGGGCTACGTGGCCCAAGTGGCTTCGGAATGGGGAATGCCCCTTTTGGCCATGATCTACCCGCGCGGCGCAAAGGTCAAGAACGAGTACGACGTGGAGGTAATCCGCCACGCGGCGCGCCTCGGAGCCGAACTGGGGGCGGATGTGGTTAAGGTTTCCTATACGGGAAGCCCCGAATCCTTTTCCCAGGTGGTAGAGGGATGCCACATTCCGGTGATCATCGCGGGAGGTCCCAAAATGGAATCGGATCGGTCCGTGCTCGAAATGGTCAAAGGGGCCATGGAAGCCGGCGCCGCGGGAACCTCCATCGGGCGAAACGTGTTCCAGCACCCGAATCCGACACGCATCGTGCGGGCGCTTTCCATGATCGTACATGAGAATGCTTCGGTGGCCGAAGCCGAAGCCGTCTTGAACGAAAGGTGACGTTGGTTTGAGGGATTTCCGGCTTTCGTCCGGCGCGGGGAAAACTTTCCACATCGCCGGTACCTGTGAAGGAGGCGGTTCCCGTTGCGGTTTCACGGCCGTGGCGGAGGTCTAACGAGGCGTTTTTCTGAAAGGAACCGAGATATGGCCATACAAGTTTGGGTGCATGCGGATCCCTGGAATCAGGAGCTTGTGACCGCAGCCCTCGAAGAGGGCGCGGACGCGGTCATCGTACCTGCCGAGAACGTGGATTCAGTGAGGGAACTGGGGCGCATTCCCATCGTGGGGGAGCGTGGAGATCTCCAGTGGGACCGGGACGTGGTGATGGTTGAGGTGTATTCCGCGCAGGACGAGGACCGCATTGTGCAGTTGAGCACCGAAGACAAGATCGTGGTGGTGCGGACCACGGATTGGACCATCATTCCTTTGGAGAATCTGGTGGCCAGGACTCGGAATCTTTTCGTGGAAGTATCGGACATGGAAGAGGCCAAAACCTTTTCGGGGATCCTGGAAAAAGGGGTGGACGGTCTCATCGTCCACCAGCGGGACCCCATGCGGCTCCGGAGCATGATTCGAGAAATCAAGGGGTCCAAACTCCATATAGAACTGGATGTGTTCACGGTGGACCGCGTCCGTCCCCTCGGGATGGGGGATCGCGTCTGCGTGGACACCTGTACCCTCCTGCATCGGGGCGAAGGATGCCTCGTGGGAAACAGCAGTCAGGCCATGTTTCTGATTCACTCGGAAAGCATCGAGAACCCCTATGTAGCCCCCCGGCCGTTTCGAATCAACGCCGGCCCCGTACACGCCTACATCCTCGTCCCCGGCGCCAGGACCCGGTATCTCTCGGAACTGGGCACCGGAGACGAAGTGCTCGGAATCAACGCCTCGGGCAATGCGTCGCCTCTGCTCGTGGGCCGGGTGAAAATCGAGCGAAGACCCCTGCTCCTGGTGGAGGCTTCCGGACCGGCAGGTCCTGCGGGGGTCATTCTTCAGAACGCAGAAACCGTGCGTCTGGTGGGAGAAGGGGGAGAACCCCTGTCCGTGGTGGGGTTGAAAGCCGGTGACAAGGTACTGGGCCGTGTGGAGCAAGCCGGCCGCCACTTCGGACACAAGATCCAGGAAACCATCCTGGAACGGTGAGTTAGACGGCCTTTTTGCGAAGCACGAGGTCCAATGCTCCGACCCGGCGGGCTTCCAAAGGCGCCCCGCCCCGGACCGCGGGATGCCCCCGGCGGGCCCCGTCCTTCACAGGGACTCCAGATAGGATCGCGCCTGCCGGTGAATGACGGGATTCCCGGAATCCGAAACCTCCCGGACAATGTGTTCCAGCACCGGGACGACCCATCCTTTGAGAGGGGACCGTAACCGTCGCACCTGTTGAAACGCGTTCAACATACGGGCCGCGGTGGTGGTGTTGAGAGACGCCGACTCGATGATCCGATCCCCCAGCCAGGATACTCCGCGCTCGGTCCAAATCATGCGCGTGTTCGCCGCCATGGAAAGGAAAAGGGCCCGGAGCCACGTCGGCTGAGTGATATCGAACGTGGAACGATTCCTCTCCCGTTCGATTTGGTCGAACACATCCGCGCACGTCCCCCCGGCCACCACTCGGAGATAGTTGGCATATCCGCTCAAATGCGTGTGCCATTCCCGGTACACCCGGTGGAGCACATCGAGTCGTTCCGGCGATGAACTGCGGTTGAGCATCGTGAGGGCGGAAACCCGATCGTTCGCCGCGCCGGCCGCATGAAAATGCTCCAGGATCAAACGGTGGCTTTCGGGCGTATCGTCGATGACTATGAGTTCCAGCAGGACCGATTTGAGAAAACGATCTTCGATCCCCCCCGAAAGCGAGGAGGCCCGGGCGTAGGTATCCAGAGACCGGAACCGGCTCACGAGTTCAGGCCGGTATGCCCGGTTCACAGCCGAAAGCAGACGATCCCGGGCCGCCACGAGTTCCGGGTACCACGTGGCGTACCGCCGATCCAGGGGCTGTTCCTCGATCCTGAGAAGATATGCCCTGAGGGACGACCCCACCTGTTTCTCCCGCAGGAGTTCTCCGTACACGTCGATCCATTCCGCATCCACCTCGGCCTGCGGATTGTGAAGCAGACGTACGCGCTGTCCGTCCGTGAGTGTGCGGAAGGCTTCCACCCGATTGAATGTGTTGGGATCCTTCAGGGCCTGCCGGCGGAGTTCTTTCTCGGATGCGTTCACATGACGGAAGGCGCCGTAGAAGGAATAATCCCGATTGAGCGAGGCGAAGGCCGGAGGGACTTCCAGGTTCGAAAACACCAGTTCGGCTTGGTCCCTGTCGAGTTCGAATACACGCCCCGTACCGGGAAGATCTCTTCCCTGGTCGTCCACCAGGGCGCATTGGATGGGAATATGAAAGAAACCTACCCCCTCCGGGGTATCTTGGCGGAAGACTACACGAAAGGTTCGCGCCGCCTCGTCGTAATGGGTCTCAGCCTGCACCCGGGGATATCCGATCACGTACAACCACCGTTGTTTGAATCTCTCCAGCGACATTCCGGAGACTTCCTCGAAACAACGGAAGAAGGAGTCCGTGTCCGCATTGGCATTCCGATACCTGCTGAAGTAGAGTTGTTCTCCCGCCCGGAACCGTTCATGGCCCAGAATGAGGCGCAGGGATCGAACCACTTCGGCGGCCTTGACGTAGGTCACTCCGTCAATGAGTTCGTTGGGATCGTTGAACCCTTCCCGCACGATGCGCCCCGAAACGCCCCCGTCCTCAATGGCCAGAGGGCCCACCAGCGGGTCCCGGACAGCATCCACCTGGCGGAGACGAGTGAAAGCGGCATCAAACCGCTCCGCAAGATACCTGCGCTCCACATCCACGGTATACGCTTCGTTCAGCCACACGTCGAAGGGAGTCTCCATAGTGGTTTCACTGCCGCATTGATTGTGTTCGAATTCATGCACGATGACGGCGTGGGCGTACAACAACGACGCATCCAACGTATGAGAATCCACCAGGGCCGCATCCGTAACGATGGTGGTATTCCCGACATTCTCCATGCCCCCGAAATTGGACCTGTCCATGCAGATGGTTCGATAGGTCTCCCCCGGATATTCATAACTCTGGGCGCGGTGAACCCACAGTACGGCATCTTTGAGGATCTGCATGGGAATCCGTGCATCGGGAATCCGCCCGCGGGGAACCAGGTATTCGAGCCGGACTCTGCGACCCGAAGGATACGCCACCTCGTCCGAAAGCTCTTCCCAGGTACCGGCGACGGCCAGGAACAAGTACGGGGCCATGGGAACCGGATTATCGAAGGTGATTACCTTTCGGTCCGGTTCACCCGCCTTGTAAGCCGGCTTTCCCGTGGGATTGGTCCGACGGCATACGTTGCCGTTGCTGATCAGGTGCGTGTAGGCGGCATCCCCCTCCAGCGTGGTGGTCATGGTGCATTTGGCCCGGCAGTCGTCGAAAATGGGCATGATCCTCTGAAATCCCCACTGCTGGCATTGAGACATATACTGCTGCGGGGCTCCGGGGGGCGTCTTGTCCCTGTAAATGCCCTCGAGAATCGTATCGGACGGAAAACAACGAGACAACGTGCGCACAAGCAAACGCCCGCCCGGTGGAACCACGCCGGGACAGGCCACGATCAGCTTGGCCTCATCGGGCAGGAACTCATACGACAGGGGGGTTCCCTGGACATCCCCGGCATCCTTCACCGATTCCACCCGGAGAATCTCCAGTTCCCGCGCATCCAGACGGATCTGTTCCAGAGGGACCCGCGCCGTCATGTCGAGGCAGTTTGACACGTCCACGCGGTTTTCAAAGAAACTCACGTGGATGGTGAGGTGATGGAGCGTCACAGGCAATTCGCCGAAATCTTCCCTCTGGTATTTGAATCTCCGTTCCTTCATGACATGGACCCTCCCGATGGAATCACCGTTCTCCTTTTCCGCCTGCTGCACGGTCACCAGGATACGGTTTTTCCCTCCGCTTCGTACCGAGATTTATGCACCGGGGAATAAAGGAACGACCGATTCCTACGGAAGGGAACCATCCGCCGGGTATTCCTTGCCCAAGGCCAGATCAACCAGGATTTCCAGCAGAATGGGAAACTCTATGCCCGCCGCTCGGGCCGCCTGGGGGTAAAGACTGGTCCGGGTCATACCCGGAATGGTATTCACCTCGAGGACGTACGCCCGATCCGCGGAAACGATCATGTCCACTCGACTGTAGCCCTGACATCCCAAGAGCCGATGCGCGGTAAGCGCCGCTTGCTTGCATACCTCGGTGAGGGACGCATTCAGTCGGGCGGGGCAGATTTCTTCCGTGGCTCCCGGCGCATACTTGGCATCCAGATCGAAGAACTCATGTCCTGCGGAAGGGACGATTTCGACCAAGGGGAGGGCGCGCGGGGCTGCGTTCCCCAGAATTCCGCACGTAACTTCCACGCCGCGGATGTATTGTTCGAGAAGGATCTCCGAATCGTATTGAAACGCCCTTTCCACGGCGGGCTCCAGGGCTTCGGCTTCCCGGACCAGGCTCATTCCGATGCTCGATCCCTCGCAGGAGGGTTTGACCATCAGGGGAAAGCCGATGCGATCCGCCGACTCGGAGACCCGGGATCGCTCCTGTCGGTGGATCACCTCGCCGGGTGGAACGTTGAGACCCGCCGAACGGAACAAGACCTTGGAAAGCTTCTTGTTCATGGCCAACGCACTAGCCAGGACTCCGGATCCCTGATAAGGCAGGCCGAGCTGCTCCAGAAACCCCTGGAGGGCGCCATCTTCACCGCCACGGCCGTGCATGCAAATGAAAGCGGCATCCAGGCGAGGTACGGCCTCTATAAGCCGGGCCAGGTCGTATTTCAAGTCGAAGTGCGCGAGGTCGAAACTCCCGGGGTCGAACTGCTCCTGAACCACGCGCCAACTCGCAATGGAAACGTCCCGTTCGCTCGAATCTCCTCCGTACAAAAGCGCCAGTCTAATACGTCGCACGCAGCTTGGTCTCCATTTCGTGTGGGGTGAACGGCAGACTGAGAAAGATCTTGGCTTCCAGATCCTGCGCGAATTGCAGGTTCTCCCGTATTCGATTCCGGTGTTCCGAAGTCTTTGCATAGCGGTGCTCGAGATCCGAATACCGATCCATGAGACTGACCACCGTTTCGTGCCGGACACGCTTGTCCGCATAAAAGACGAGTTCCGCCTCCGAAACGAAGGGTTGCTTGAGATGCTCGGGGTCCATATGTACATGCTGGCCGACCACGTAGGCCACTTCTGGATACCCTAGATCCCGAATCATCTCCTCTCCGGTGCGCGCATGGTGCTCGTGGGTGACGATGGAGCGCGTCTTGGTGATGTCATGCAGCAAGGCGCCGGCTAGCACCAAGGCCATATTCAAGCGCTCCCCTATCCGGTTCAACTCCCCGGCCAGGAGTCGGGCCACGTCGGTCACCACGCGGCTGTGACGGTAGATATTGGGCCACATGCGGGTCTCTTCCATCAGTCGCAGGCAGAGTTCGACATCTGGAATGCGCATCCCAGGTTTCTCGGCGAATGGATACGGAATCGGCAAAGGCTTGGACATGATCCCCACCTTTTGGGAACAATGCGGAAAACGGAAACGAAACACGGCCACCGGAACCGATATTCAGCACGATCATCGGGAACGGAGAGGAAAGCTCGGCAATCCGGCATATAGCGCACGCGGTGCGAACAAGTTCACGAAAAACTATACGGCAGGGGAACCGGGTCTGTCAAGAAACCATCTGAAAGAAACTTATAAAAAATCATTGCTATTTACATATAATTTTGCTACATAGTTAAACAAAATATTGAAGTCATTCTCTTCTGAATGTACGCTGAATTCGGCGGGCGTTGTACTCTGCTTACCTTTTTGTCTCGTAACTGGAGACTTTCCGGATGGAACCCTTACACGGAATTTTCCCTCTGGGAATCGGCAGTTTTCCACATAGTGATCCGGAACGCGCCGTAGATTTGGTGCTGGAGTATTTTCCGGAAATTCCTCTGTGGCCGCAGCTCCCTCAAAGCCGTTTCCGGGAAAACATGTATGTGCAGTTCACGTCCTTCCTGCCGGCGGTGTATCTGGACGAATTTAACCGGCATATCCACTTGGACTCCCGATCCGCCGCTCCCGCCGTCCTTGAGGAATTCTACGAGGGGGCCCTGGCGAACGACCTTGAGCGCTTCCGCTTGGATGAAACCTATGCCGCCGGGTTCTACCGGTTGCTCCGGACATTGGAGCATAAGGGCGTCCCTCCGGGCATGATAGCCCTCAAAGGGCACGTCACCGGCCCGTTCAGTTTTGGTCTCGGCGTAGCCGACGAACATCGCAAGGCCGTGATCTATCATGATGAGCTGTTTGAGGCCGTAACCACAGGGTTGAGCCTCAATGCCCGCTGGCAGGCGGAACAACTCGGGAAGTTTACCCCTCGGGTGATTGTTTTCGTCGACGAGCCGTATCTGGTGTCTTTCGGCTCGGCCCTGATCAATGTGGACCGCTCTAAAGTCGTGGAGAGCCTGACCCGCGTCATCGGACAGATTCATCAGGGAGGCGGCCTGGCGGGAATTCACTGCTGCGGCAATACGGACTGGTCCCTGGTGCTGGATACCGGACTCGACATTCTGAGTTTCGACGCCCATGAACACTTTGACAACCTGGTTCTGTACGAAGGACCTTTGAAGCATTTTCTGGATCGTGGAGGTATGATGGCTTGGGGGATAATCCCGAGCGGCGATGAGGTGTTGAACCAAAGCGGGGAGGCCTTGGTAAGTCGTCTGGCATCTCAGGTGATCGAACTCGAAAACCGATTAGGAATCCGTTCCCCTTCCTCACTGCGGGAGCGGGGATTCGTCACGCCTTCCTGCGGCTTGGGTTCTCAAAACGAAGCGGTAGCCGAGAACGCATTACGGAAAACCCGGTACGCGGCCGGCTCCGTTCAGTTCGAGTGGGCCCCCTAATTCTTAAGATTCAACGGGAAAAGGTGTCGCTTATGTGGATGTGTGAGCAACGCTTCCGATGTTGGTTGATGGTTGTGGTGGGATTTCTGTTCATTCTCCTTCCCCACCCCTCGGATGCCCGAAGCAAACAGCCGCGTGAAAGCATCGCCACAAAACCCACGGTCATCGATTACCAGGAACATCTTCCCGACTGCTTCACCAAAAGGACCCGGGCGCGAACTCAGTATGTCATCGTGCATACTTCCGAAGGCGGACTCTCCAGCACGCTCCGCACCCTGAGCCATGGGAAGTTCAGGGGGAACAGACGCAGCAGTTACGGCGGTCACGCCAACTACGCCATCGCCCGCAACGGAGACATTTACCGGATCCTTCACCACCGATACCGAGCGGATCATGCCGGAATGAGCATGTGGAACGGCCGGACGGATCTCAGCTCCGTGTCCATAGGCATCGAACTGGTGGGTTATCATTACGGGGAGATCACGGACGCTCAATACCGGTCTCTTCACTGGCTGCTTCAGGTCATGCAGCAGACCTACCGAATTCCCGACAAAAACGTATTGACCCACGCCCAGGTGGCCTATGCCAAGCCAAACCGATGGTTTCACGGGGATCACAGGGGACGTAAGCGCTGCGCCAAGAACTTCGACCGCGCCAAGGCCGGGCTCAAGGATCATTGGGATCATGATCCCGATGTGCGCGCGGGGCGTCTCCAGCCGGACCCGCAACTCGCTCAAATCTTCTACGCACCCCAGCCTCCCCGCATAGAGGCGGTGCAATCCAACGCCATAACGCTGTCCAACACGGCGTGGAACATCGCCGGGGAGGATTATAACGCAGCAACGACGTTGTATGTGTTCCCCGACGGAAAATCCATGTTCGGAGACGAGGTGGAACAGAAGCTGGGCTGGAGGCGCATCCCCGCCGGCACGCGAGTCATGCTCAACGTGGAGACGGAGCAACGCATCGAAGCGGGCCCCTTCATGGTTCTGGAGCAGGGGAAAACCGCATGGAGCCTCGCCGGAACCAACTATCGGAGAGCCACCACGTTTTACTTTTTTCCCGACGGACGCGTACTCCAGGGAAACCGGGTGTCGGACTGGGACAATCTTCCCTTACGGACTCGTATGATATTGGGGTACAGTGGCCCGTATGTATTGAAAAAAGGAGATCATCCGAAGCGTTTGATCGGATCCCGCTATATGAATCCGGAAACGCTATACCTGTATCCCGACAAACAGCTGCTTGCCGCCAATGAGATTACCAACTGGAACGCTCTTCCCGTGGGAACACGGGTTTTCGTCAAGAGAGACTGAGACCTCCATCCGGCCCGCTCATGGTTCCGGCATTGGCGGGGCGGAACCGATCCCCGCGCGTGCGGGAAGTGGAAGGACAAGTGGGCCGCGTGTCTTATAAGGATAGTGCATTCTCCGTTTTGCGGCGCAAATGCGATTCCGGCGGGACCTTTCAGGTATTTCGGAGCGCTCTTGCCGGACTCCCTCTCATCCCCGGGATTGTTTCCCCTTTTCGAGAGCAGGATGCCGGGCGATAAGAAACGGTCTCGGATCCAAGCGTGATCGGTCCGAGCCCTACCCGTTCCCAGGAACCCTCCATGTCTCGATTCTCGGTGCTCATTCCGGCGTATAACGAAATCGACGCCATCGAATCCACGCTCCGGCAGTTGGATAAGATCCTGGCCGATTCCGGTTCCACCTATGAGATGGTCGTGGTGGACGACGGCTCAACGGACGGCACGAGCGCCGCCGTCCGGCGCCTGGAAATCCCGAACCTGGTCAAACGATTCCATCCCGAGAACCTGGGCTACGGAGCCGCCGTCAAGACGGGCATTCTGGCCTCCAGGTTCGACATTCTGGTAATCACGGACGCGGACCGGACGTATCCCAACGAATGCATCCCCAGACTCGTTGCGGAGATGGATGGATGCGACATGGTTGTCGGAGCCCGCACGGGCGAACACGTGGCCATACCGTTCATCCGCAGACCGGCCAAGTGGGCCGTCCGCCGGCTTGGAGAATTCGTCGCCGGCAGGAGAATACCGGATATGAACTCCGGGTTGCGGGCCTTCCGCAGAGAACCCGTGGAAGCCTATCTGCCCATTCTGCCCGACGGGTATTCCCTTACCACGACCATCACCCTGGCCATGCTGACCAATGGACATACCGTAAAATATATCCCCGTCAACTACTTCAAACGCATTGGTAAATCGAAGATCCGCCCCATCAGGGACACGCTGAACTTTTTGCAGCTGATTCTCCGCACCGCGGTGTACTTCAATCCCCTCAAGGTATTCATCCCCCTGGGATTGTTACTCCTTTCAGGCGGCCTTGTCCTGCTTCTCCTCCGATTGCTTTTTCGATCCGAATTCCTACTGGCGAGTCTCATCCTGTTCATCTCGGCCATTCAGGTGATTTCCATCGGATTGATCGCGGACCTGATCACTCGAAGAAACCCTCGCGTCGGGGGTACCCGGAACTGAGGAATCCCGCCCGCCGCAACGGAACTGAACATCATTCGCTTCCAGCCGCATCGAGACCCTGCCGTCCCGCTGGTTTCCTGAAGGAGAAACCGCACTTCATCGGACAGCGCCGAAGGAGTACCGATACCTGCGAATCGATTCCGTCCCGAAGCCCGGGCGCGCCCAAACTCTTTACCTTTTCGCCACGCTTTCGTAACATTTATCCGCCAAACTGGGAATACCGTGAAACTGAATTCGCGGCGCAATGCAACGTCCCGCGGAAGCGGGCCATATCCTTTAAGGGAGGCAAAACACATGAAGCAGGTAATGCATGCAGTAAGGTTAGCCGCCTGGGTCCTGTCGGGTCTTTTCATCCTGAGCACCCTTCTGGTCCCCGGCGCCCGGGCCGTGGATCTGGATCCCAAGCTTTCCGATTACAAAGCCGTGAGCGGCGTATCGGGAAATCTAAAATCCATCGGATCGGACACCTTAAACAACCTTATGACCCTATGGACGGAAGGATTCCGTTCTCACTATCCCGGTGTTAAAATAGAGATTGAAGGTAAGGGTTCCGGCACCGCTCCCGTAGCCCTTATCGAGGGAACGGCTCAGTTCGGCCCCATGTCCCGTGAAATGAAGTCCAACGAGGTGGACTCCTTCGACAAGCGGTACGGATATCCTCCGGCCCACATTCGGGTGGCCGTGGATGCGTTGGCTGTCTTCGTACACAAGGACAACCCCATTCAGTGTCTTACGCTCCAACAAGTAGACGCCATATTCTCCAAGAACCGGAAAGGGGGTTATCCCCAGGACATCCGTACCTGGGGCGATCTGGGTCTCACGGGAGAGTGGGCGGATAAACCCATATCGCTGTACGGACGAAATGCGGCATCCGGCACCTACGGCTATTTCAAGGACGTTGCCTTGTTCAAAGGAGATTACAAGGATCTGGTGAAGGAACAACCGGGATCCTCGGCCGTGGTCCAGGGGATCGCCTCGGATCGGTACGCCATCGGATATTCCGGCGTCGGTTACAAGACGGCGGATGTACGCACCGTACCGCTGAGCACGGAATCGGGGGCCGCGTGTTTTGACGCCGTAGCCGAACACGCCTACACCGGGGATTATCCTCTGGCTCGTTTTCTCTATGTTTACCTGAACAAGAACCCCAACCAGGCCATGGATCCGCTGCGTCGGGAATTCATTCGATACGTGTTTTCCAGGCAGGGCCAACAGGTGGTCATCAAGGACGGATTCTATCCCGTATCCCAGTTGATCGTCCAACAGGATCTGAGCGCTTTGGGCATCCGGTAACCCTGCCCCCGTAACGTCACGACCATACATTGTATAACCGTCCGGTTGGCGAGGGGCGGAACCGCCTTTCCTCAGCCGGCTTTTGCATACGGACATACCTTTCGAAGGCCCCTTTTCCTTATGAAATCGATGAAGCAACATGTACGCTTGGAATCGGCGGCGGGCGCGGAACCCGCCGCCGCGAATTCCGGGGCCCCGGCGGGACGGCGCGCCAAGAAGGCCAAGCGATCCGTACTGGTCGCCGACCGCATCGCCGATCGGGTCATCACCGTCGGCGGTATTCTGGTCATCATCGCCGTTCTGGGAATCATGGTGTTTCTGGTTCAGGCGGTAATCCCTCTCTTCAAGGAGGGGAGGCTTACGGATCAGCACACGTACCGGCTGGAGCTTCCTTCTGGAAAAGTGTTGGCCAAGAGCATGGACGAACATCAGACACTGGCTTACATGCTCCTGGAAGACGGGACTACCGCGTTGTTTCACCTGAAAACCGGAACTCGACTCGAATCCCCTGTTCTGGACTTTGAAGCCAATACCCTTCGCACGACCGCCCATACTCCGGATCGCCGGAATTTGGCGTTCGGCTTTGAAGACGGGACCATCCGCTTCGCCTCCGTCAACTTCGTCTCGGATATCCTTCGGGCGGAGGAAGTCCCCGCCGGCCTCACTCGCCTGAACGAACGGGACAGCACTGACGGGATCCAAGTTTTCTCGCGCATTCCGGGAGACCAGGTTCGCCGAATCCGTATCGAGTGCACGCTGGAGGAGACGGAACATCGCTTGGGTTCGGGGACTCCCATCGTAGCCATGGATTATCGACTGAGCGGAGAAGCGGAACGGCAGTCCAAGGCCATCGTGGCCGTTGATCAGTCCGGCGAAATTTACCTGAATCTGGCCACCACCCAGGTGAACCTGCTGACCGGCGAGCGCAGGGTCCGTGTCCGGCAAACCGTTTTGCCTTCCGTGCCCGTGAACGCCCGGACGGATTTTGTGCTGTTGACCCAGGGAGCGGACAGCGTACTCGTCGGCGATATCCATGGATTCATATACCGTTACAATACCACCGACTTTGCGGATCCCTACCTGGCGGAAACCGTTCGGGTGCTTCCCGAAGGAATCCAGTTGACCGCTCTGGAATTTCTGTTGGGAGGTCGTTCCCTGCTCGTGGGAGGTTCGGACGGGTCCGTGACCATCCATTTCCTCGTCCAATCGGAACAGGCGGGAACGCTGGATGGACAGGTATTGGCCCCCACCCGCCGTTTTGCCCCTTCCCGGGCGGCCGTCCGCTGGTTCGAACCGAGCCTTCGTGGAAAGAACTTCGCAGTGGCGGATGATACCGGAAGGATTCGGGTCATTAACGGCACCAGCCAAAAAAAGCTGTTTTCGATAGAACCCAGGGAACCCGTTCAGCCCCACCGGGGTCTTGTGCTGGCCCCACGGGTGGACGGCCTGCTGGTCCTCGATCAGGACGGTACGACCCGGTTCTTCGAGTTCTCGGTATCTCACCCGGAAACCACATTGGCCGGCTTGTTCGGGAAGGTGTGGTACGAGGGATACAGCGAACCTTCCTACACCTGGCAGTCGTCGGCCGCCACCGAGGATTACGAACCCAAATTCTCCCTGATCCCCCTGATCTTCGGAACCATAAAGGCCACCTTCTACTCGCTGCTGTTCGCCATTCCCATCGCCTTATTGGCCGCCATATACACCAGTGAGTTCGTACACTTCAGCGTCCGGGGCGTGGTCAAACCCGCCATGGAAATGATGGCGTCTCTGCCTTCCGTGGTTTTGGGTTTCGTAGCGGCCCTGATTCTCGCTCCCATAGTGGAAACCTGGATCGCCGCGGTGATTCTGGCGTTCGCGGTGGTCCCCTTGGGTCTCATGGCCGCCGCCTACCTGTGGCAGATGATCCCTTTCCGGATCAGCATTCGACTCGAGGGGATACCCAAGTTCGCCCTCATTTCGGCCGTCGTGCTCCTGTCCCTGTTCCTGTCCCTCCAGGGAGGCTCCCTGTTCGAGACCCTCTTTTTCCAGGGGGATTTCAAAGGGTGGGTCAACGGCAGCTTCGGCGACGCGGCGCCTTTTCTCTTCCTGATCCTCTGGCCTGCCTGCTTTGCCGTCGTATGTCTGGCCGCATCCCGGACGTTGGGTCTGCGGGTGTCCCGATATATGTTGCGGATCCGCCGTTCCCGGGCAGCCCTGCTGGACGCCGCCCGCTGGCTGGCCTTGCTCGTGAGTTCGGTCCTCCTGTCATACGTACTGGCGCGGCTGCTGTCCGGCCTGGGGCTGGACGCCAGGGGAAGTTTCGTGGACACCTATGTTCAGCGCAACACCCTGGTGGTTGGATTTGCCATGGGATTTGCCGTGATCCCTCTCATCTATACCCTCGCCGAAGACGCCCTCAACGCGGTTCCGGAACACCTGCGCGCCGCCAGCCTGGGATGCGGGGCCACACCCTGGCAAACCGCCGTCTATGTGGTTATTCCCACGGCGGTAAGCGGTGTGTTTTCCGCCATTATGATCGGCATGGGCCGAGCCGTGGGAGAAACCATGATCGTGGTCATGGCCACGGGAAACACGCCGCTTATGGATTGGAACGTGTTCAACGGGTTACGGGCTCTTTCCGCCACCATCGCCGTCGAGCTTCCCGAGGCGGTCAAAAACGGGACCCTGTATCGCATTCTGTTCCTGGCGGGACTCGTACTCTTCGCCATGACATTCATCATCAACACGGTGGCGGAAGCCGTACGCATGCGATTCCGCAAACGAGCCAGCCGGCTTTAGTGAGGCCTGAACCCATGAGTATCGTCGAGTCCGAATCCTCAAGACATGAACATCCCAATCTCGTCGGGACGACGCCCCCGCGTCAGGGTCGCACCGCGCGGCCGGCTTCGGCGTCGGATCTTTCCGCCCGGGGTGAACCCTTTCTGTGGGGCTTCGGAGGCGCGCTGGCCCTGGGAATCGCCATGATTCTGGGCTTCCTGGTCCTCATCTACTGGAACGGCATCGCCACCTTCTACCCCAAACCCATCGAATCCATCCTGCTGAAAAGCGGGGACCGTATTGCCGGGGAACCCACCCGCCGGGAGATATACCGCCCGGGTCCCCAACGGCTTGAATCCCTGGACCCCGCCATCCAGAAGTCCATTCTCGAAAATCATGGGTACGCTCAGAGAACGTTGGTTCGTACCGGAAACTACGACTTCTATTATGAAGACTTCCGCTGGGTATCGGACTTCGAGATACAGGAGGTATCGAGACCGGATCGCCTATTCTTTGTGGAACGCATGGAATGGGGCCCCTTCATTGGAACAGTGGATTCCGTGAACCTGTCGGGAACCGTCGTTCCCGGAGAAACGATCACCTTCAGGGAACTCCGGGAGATCCGGAAGGCCGGTGAGGACCGACGCCGGCGCATCCGGAAAATCGAGCGCAAAGACATCGGCAGAGTGAATCATTACCTGAATCGTGAACGTCTGAAGCTGCGGCGCCTGGAACTCAAACACGGCGAGGAAAGCCCCGCCGTCCTGGAAGCACGCAAAACCTACGAGACCCGCACCGCGGCTCTGCGGGATCAATACGCGGAGTTGGAGGCCCGTGCGTGGGCCGTCAAGCAGGAGGACGCGGCCTTCACGATCACCTTGGCCGACGTGAAAGGGCGAAAAAAGACCCTCCGTGTGTCCGAAATCGTCCGGATGGTGCCCTCCAACGACTTGAGCATCCTCCAAAAGCTGGGGGTGTATCTCTCCCGATGGGCCGAGTTTCTAACGGAAGAGCCCCGGGAAGCCAACGCCGAAGGCGGCGTCATGCCCGCCATATTCGGGACGTTTGTCATGACCGTGCTCATGGCCCTGGCCGTAGCCCCTTTCGGGGTGATGACCGCGTTGTACCTGCGCGAATACGCGCGGCAGGGGAAGATGGTCTCCGTGGTCCGCATCTGCGTCAACAATCTGGCCGGAGTACCCTCCATCGTATACGGCGTATTCGGTCTGGGTTTTTTCGCCTACCTGGTGGGGGGAACCATCGATTCCCTCTTCTTCCCGGAGCGGCTTCCCAATCCCACCTTCGGAACCGGAGGCGTCTTGTGGGCGTCCCTGACCCTGGCCCTGCTGACGGTTCCGGTGGTCATCGTGGCCACGGAGGAAGCCTTGGCGGCGGTGCCCCAGTCCATGCGGGAAGGATCTCTCGCGTGCGGCGCATCCAAGTGGCAAACCATCAAGTACATCGTCATCCCCCGGGCCATGCCGGGAATCATGACGGGTCTTATTCTGGCCATGGCGCGCGGCGCCGGAGAGGTGGCGCCCTTAATGTTGGTGGGTGTGGTAAAGATGGCGCCCGAACTCCCGCTGGATTCCTTTTTCCCTTATTTCCACCTGGAACGCAGCTTCATGCACCTGGGATTTCATATTTATGACCTGGGATTCCAGTCCAGGAACTCGGAGGCCGCCAAGCCCATGGTGTTCATGACCACGTTGCTGCTTATCACGCTGGTGGCCGTCATGAACGCCGTGGCCATCTATGTGCGTAATCGCCTTAAGCGAAAATTCCTTATGGGACACTTCTAGCAGCCCGTTGAGAAACAATTATGCGAACAGGCTGGTGAAAAACGATGAGATGCAAGGCGCGCGAATCCTGAGGAATGAGGCGTACAACCAGTACGCCGCAACGACGAAGGATGAAGCACAACACAGCAGATCGCGTTTTTCGGCGGCCTGACAGGAGACTTCCTATGTCCGCACTGGCGACGGACCAAACCGCCGAAAACGGCCAACCCGTGGTTCATACCAAGCAGGGGTCCAAAGGGGCCGCGTTGACGGTGAAAGACTTCTCCCTGTGGTATTCCGCGGCCCAAGCCCTATTTCGGATCAACATGGACGTCCAGCACGGCCTCGTCACCGCCCTCATCGGACCGTCGGGCTGCGGGAAATCCACCCTCCTCCGGGCGCTCAACCGCATGAACGACCTCATCGACGGGCTCACCGTTTCGGGGGAAATCCACTTCGACGGCGCCAACATTTACAATCCGAACATCGACGTCATCGGACTCCGGAAGCGAATGGGCATGGTGTTTCAGAAACCCAACCCTTTCCCCATGAGTATCGCGGAAAACGTGACCTATCCTCTGAAGGTGGACGGAATTCGGGACCGGAATCTGCTGGCGGAGACCACGGAGCGGGCCCTCAAGAGTGCGGCCCTGTGGGACGAGGTCAAGGATCGGCTCAAGGAAAACGCCCTGGGCCTTTCGGGGGGACAGCAACAGCGGCTGTGCATCGCCCGGGCCATCGCGGCCGATCCGGACGTCCTTCTCATGGACGAACCCTGTTCCGCTCTGGATCCGCTGGCCACATCGAAAATCGAGGACCTGGTGGACCAGCTGCGGGGTCAATACACGATCATCATCGTGACGCACAACATGCAGCAAGCCGCCCGGGTCTCCGACAACACAGCGTTCATGTACCTGGGACGACTCATCGAGTATGGAGAAACGGGCGCCATTTTCGCCAACCCCAAGGTGGAAAAGACCCAGGACTACATCACCGGAAGATTCGGATAACAGGCCGCCGGAACACGCGATCCGCGGCGCGCCGCATCTCCACGTCGTTCACCGGTCCGACTGCGACGGCTGCCATAACCGGACCGTCAAAGCGTTCCTCCCGATGGAAAGGGTTTTCCATGCCACACGAACATGCGGTACGCTCCTTCGACGAAGAACTGCGTCGCTTGAAACGAAACGTCCTGGATATGGGGGAAAGAGTCAAGCGTCAGATCGCCGCCTCCATCGAAGCATTGGTGCGGAGAGACCGAGACCTGGCGGCCCGGGTCATCGAATCCGATGCCGGAGTAAACGCCATGGAGAAGGAAATCCATCGCCTCGCCGTCCGCCTGTTTGCCCTGAGGCAACCCATGGCCATCGACCTGAGAAGCATCATCGCAGCCCTCAAGATCTCCACAGACCTGGAACGGATAGGGGATTACGCGGCCAACGTGAGCAAGCACATATCCCGCCTGAACAGCGTTCAGTTGGACATGCTCATTCCCTTCGTCCAGAAGATGGCCGGGGTGGCGGAGAGCATGCTCGCCGGGGCCTTGGAGGCTTACGACCGTGGAGACGCCGTTGGCGCCATAGAGGTTCGGGAACGGGACTCGGAAATCGACGCCCTGTACATAGAACTGCTGGCGCAACTGAATACGTACATCGCCGGCGATCCCCAACACGTCAAAGTGTTCGCCCCCATGATCCTGGTGGCCAAGTGCATGGAACGCGCCGGAGATCACACCACGAACATCTGCGAGCATATTTATTTTATGGTTCAGGGAGAGACCTTTTCCGCCGGCAACTCCGAAGAAGTAGAGAGGCTGCCATGAAACGCGACGCCCCGGTCCGGGTGGTCTTTCATCCGGACTTCTATCCGAACTACACCTGGGACCCCGCCGCCCATCGGGGTCGCATGGAATGCATCATCCAGGAACTCGGGAATCGATACGAATTCCTGGAGGCGATCCCCGCCTCACCGGAAGACATTGCAGCGGTGCATTCCCCGCGGGTCATCGAGCGGGTGGAACAGATGGGGCTATACGGCATCGCATCCCTGGCGGCGGGAGGCGCCGTCCTCGCGGCGGAACATGCCGCGTCCGGCCCCGTGTTCGCCGCCGTTCGTCCCCCGGGCCACCATGCGTCACCGGACAGTTTCTGGGGGTTCTGTTTCTTCAACAACCTGGCGGTAGCGCTGAACCGCCTCAAGCGGAACGGAAGTATGGAATCCGCTTTCGTACTGGATTTCGATCTGCATTACGGCGACGGCACCGTGAACTGCTTTCGAAACGCGGACTATGTGTCCATTTTGAATCCCGAGGCGTTTAGCCGGGAAGCGTACCTGGAAGAAGTGGCCATCGTCCTCGAACGGGTTCAGGCCGATGTCATCGCCCTGTCCGCGGGTTTCGATCACCACCGGGAGGACTGGGGCGGATTGCTCGCCACGGAAGACTATCGGGAAATGGGACGCCTGGCCCGGCGGGCTGCGAACCGGTTGGGAGCGCGGCTGTTCGGCGTGTTGGAAGGAGGATACAATCACCGGGTGCTGGGAAGAAACGTTTTGGCGCTTCTCGAGGGAATGGGGGGATAGGGCGGGGGTCATTCCGGGTATGGAAGAAAGGCCCGGCCATGGCAACCCCAGATGCGCACATGGGGAAGACGGTTATATCCGGGTCGTAATTCAACCGGAGCTGTTCATTTCCTCAGCATAACCAGGTTTTCATCCAACCCATGGCGAAGAACCTCGAGTCTATTAGAGGCGGTTTGGATGTTTTCCGGGTGAATCGGCTTGATCCGAAAAGGGAAGAAGCTCGGGCTGTCGATCAGATCTTTCAGAGGAGCCGAGCCGTTGGCGCGGGCGTGGAGGGATGCTTCGGCCAACCAGGCGATCAGTTGGGGATCAGTAACAGCCAGTAACGGCACGCCTGCGTACATTCCCTTTGCGCCGGTCTCCTGAAGCACGCCCCAGTCCAGATATGAACGAAGCGCATAGCGAGTCCGGCGCGAAACCGTCTCCCGTTCACCATATTGTTCACGAATCCGACGTTGAACATGGACTGCTGCCACTGAGCCCTGAAGTCTCAGCAGACGACCGACTTGCATCGCTACGTTAGACCAGAACGGATACGCAGCCATGACCATGCCCCAATGTACTACCAGATGGTCGCGTGGCGGAACACGCTTCAGGAGTTCCAGGCCTTCGATGCGTAACGACTCAAGTTCGCCCGGAACCGTTAGCCAGACTTTTAGAAGAATGGTTATCGTCTTGTCTATCGAACCGCGGACATCGGTGTTGGTCGAACGGAAGGCGCCCTGCAGATCGCCATGGAGAATGCTCTTGATACGTGCGGTGTCGTTTCCAGTAAGAATAAAGGACGATACCTTTTCCAACCAAGCGAGCCGTACAAGGCGATCAAGACCGATCTGCGTTAATCTGTTCCTGGTCATTCGCCCCTCCTCTCGATTTGGATCAGAGGGACGATGAGTTCCTCGACCGAGACACCGCCGTGACAGACGGTGTGCCGCTTCTCTTGGACAAACGCCTGCCGAGCAGGGGCCAGAAGGGCGAGGTAATCCTCCGGGAGACCAACGGTTCCCCATTCCATCGCAGCGGGAAAGCATTCTTTCACTTTGCCGCGAAGAGCGGCGTCGGGATAAACGCGGACTCGTTCGCCGCGCAGGTCCGCCACGGCCCCTTCGGACGGACGACCGCAACCTTCCGCCTCGACGTTGCCATGATCAGAGGTCAGGTAGACACGGAAGCCCCGATCCAAGAGCAGATCGAGAAGTGTGTTCAGATACGGCTGCTTGGCCCACTGGCGCACCTGATTGTGCATCCCGGCGGCGCCCATTTCCATCCCGTGCATGATCTTGTCGACCTTGTCCACGACCAGCCCGGCGACCCTTGCCTTGGGATGAGAAAGCGCTTCGGAAACGGTCTCCACGCCGCCGTCGCCCAGGCCCTTGAGATAGACGACCTCCTTCGGCGTAAGGCCCTGATCCGCCCAGAACTGCGCCCATAACGCAGGTTCCTTGTCCGTGGTCTGAATGCTGTTCGGGAAAAAGATGGGAGCCTTGCCGGCGAAGGTCGCCTGGCGCGAGACGGAGGTGAGCGAAGGAATCCAGGCAAAGACCGCCTGCTCCCGGAATCGCAGCCCCGGCTGTTTTGTGGCAAGCGCTTCGCGGACCACCAGCCATTGGTCCAAGGCAAGGCCGTCCACCACGACCAAAGCGAGCTTTGGCCGTGGTGATGAGTGATGAGGACTGAGTAATGAGTTGGCCAAAAATCGAGGAATATGGTGAAGCATAGCCGGGGGCTTCGGCGGTAATTGGATAAGCCCCGCATAACGCCTTTGAATCCAAGTCCAAAACCGCGCATCTAATTTTTGCGTAAGTTCAGCGAGCTGTTCTTTTTGCTCTTCACTCAGTCCACAGTCCTCATTGCTCATTACTTTCAGTTCCGCCCATCCGCGGGCAAAGTGGAACCAGTCCGTATACTTCGCGTCCTCGCCCGGAATGGATGCCTCCAGGCTGTCGATGAGCTTACCCAGGCGACGGGACCTGTCTTCGATGGGAGCGGTTCGAACGCCGATGCCTACCCATGTTTTGGACAAGGTGTCCGCATGCTCGTGTGGAACTGAATGCAGCAACCCCTCGACGAACAGGTTGTCGATGTAGACCCGGATGTCATGGTGGTCGAAAGGAAGTTCGACAGGTCCCTTAATGGACAGACCGTAGCGCTTCTCGTCCTCACGAACGCCGGATGCCCTCTTGGCTGCCTCACGGTCAAGGAAGATCGGCCAGCGCTCCTGGAGGAATGCGAAGAAGGCTTCCCTGTCCGCCACCAGCGTCTCAAGCGGCCAGTCGTCGAAGACGTTACTCTGGCGCAGAAGCTGGATGAACCGTCCGTCGAGGTCAGCCGGGATTCTCTGGCCGCGGTAGTGACGGCGCAGCAGCACCCGCAAGAGGTCCGATGGCTGTTTGACCAGCTCGGGCGCGATTTCAAAGACGTGCCGGAGGACGAACTCCTTGGTGGCGTTGTCGCCCAACGGGCCGGGCGCATGCCTTTTTTGCGCCTCATACAAGGCGTCGAGGTCCCCGCGATCCAGGGCGGTCACCACCGGGTAACTGAGGTTCGGGAAGATGTCGCCGAGGTTGAAGGAGAGTCTGCGACCGGCCTGGAGGAGATCATAGGGCAACCCACTGAGGTCGCTTGCTTGCGAGCGCAATACCACGACGAGGTCCGTGTGCTCGCCGCGGTCCCACCGGGAGCGGAACTTCGACTCGTAGGCATAACGGAACGCGATGTGGTCTTCAAACGGGATCAACTCGAAGCCGCGCTCGCGGACGCCTTCGAGAATTCCTTCTTCAAGGAGAAGTCCGTCCGGATCGGCCACCAGGGTGAGTCGGGCGACTTTCGGGGTGAACTCCTTCAGGATTTGATCGCGCCAGCTACTCATAAATCAATCCAACCGCGAATGGACGCTAATGAACGCTAATAGGGAAAGAAAAAATCATTGAAGCTGCCCCTCTTGTAAGACCACCTTTTTCCACTCCAGTTTTGGGTGCTTGAAGTTCAAAATGACACCTGCTTCAAGACACGTGACTCGCAGGTAGTTCAAAACCTGCCCAAGATGTTCTGGAATAATCTTGTCAACTGTCTTGATTTCAACGATCAAACGCCCTTCAACCTCCAGATCCGGGATATAATCGTCTATATGTTCACCCCGATAATAAACCGGGTAAATGCGCTGTTGTTGAAAGTGAATACCTTGGTGCTGAAATTCAACACATAATGCCCGTTCGTATGTTTTTTCCCGAAGACCATGGCCAAGGCCGTTCATTACCGCCATAGCGCATCCAACCACTCTGAACGTCAGATCTTTTTCTATTAATTCGCGTCTATTCGCGTTCATTCGCGGTTTCCTTCGACTCTAATCACAAGCAGCGGCGCCATTTCGGGATAGGCATGGGCTTTCTGATCGAGCTGTTCCTGGAAGCCTCGCTCCTCTTGGGCCAGGAGGTTCAGGCGATAGTTACGGACCTGGGGCAGGCCGATCCGCTCGACGGTCTTGCGGCGGGCGGCAAAGGCGTAGTCGGCCTTCTCGCGCTCGCGTGCGATGCGCCCCCGGTGCTCCTGCAGGAGCGTTTCGTAGATGGGCTTCCCGTGTTCTTCCGCAGCGCTTTGCAGCTTTGCGAAAGCGGCTTGGGCGACCTCGGCGTCAAGGACGGACCGGACCTTTGGGCTTGCCGCGAGGAGCTGATCCCACACGTGTCTGGCCGTCGGCATATAGACCATGCCGTTGTCGGCCAGGAAGAGAGGCATGATCCTTCGACGGTTCCACTCCATGGTGGCAATCGCGATCCGCCACAAGGACCAGACGCCCTGAACTTCATCAGAGAGACCTGGGATCGACACGATGGGGACCGGCTGGCCCGGCGCAAAACGCGGGAGCCGCATGGCCAGTCCACGGACCTTCGGCTCTTCAAGGGTAAGGTGACGGGCGGCCGGAAGCCTCTCGGCTTCCTTACCGGTAAAGACCACATTCTCGTAGGTCTCGCCGTCGGGCCAGGTGAGCTTCCAGCTCTGGCTTCTCTTCTCGGCCTGGCCGCCATGCGCCTTCAGGTAGCTCACGGTCATGCGCTCGACCCAATGGGGCAAGGGGTGGGTCAGCAGCCGCTGGGCTTCGCCAGGCTCCAGGTCCTCAGTTGCGCCAAGTACGGATGCGGTCGTGCGCGCATCGCGGGCCTGCTCCTGCAAGCGGGCGACCACGCTCTCCACGGATTCCTCCACCTTTTCTGGATTGAGGATCGCCTCGACATACATCTCGTCGAACATGTGGCCCGCCTGGGCCGAGTCGAGGACGTCACCGGTCTTGTCGATGCCGAACTCCTCGAAAATGACGGCGAGCTTCTGCTCCAGTACCTCACGGACCCGATGCTCGACCGAGCCTTCGAAGACGAAGTTGACCGCGCGAACCGCGTGGGCCTGGCCGATACGATCCACCCGGCCGATCCGCTGTTCGAGGCGCATCGGGTTCCAGGGGATGTCGTAGTTGATCACCACGTGGCAGAACTGGAGGTTCAAACCTTCCCCGCCGGCGTCGGTGGAGATGAGAATACGGACATCCTTGGCGAATGCCTCCTGGACTCGCTTACGTTCTTCCATGTCCATGGAGCCGTTCAGACAGACGACCGAGAACCCGCGCTCGGCCAGGAACCGACGCAACATCTCCTGGGTGGGAACGAACTCGGTGAACACGAGCGCCTTGAGCTCCGGATCGCTCTCCTCGGACTGAAGGCGGTAGAGCCAATCGAGCAACGCCTCGGCCTTGGCGTCCGGTCCGATCTGCTCGCAGCGGGCCGCGGCTTCCAGCAACAGCTTGACCTCGGCGCGCTCGTTCTTGAGCGCCTTGAGGCGGGTGCGGAGCAACACGTCGATTTGCTCCTGGCCGTCCAGGTCCGCCCATTCCTCTTCAGTGGTGAGTGGGAATAATGTCAGTTGTTCCTGGGGTGCGGCGAGCGCTTCAAGTCGCCTTTCGAGTGTGGTGCGGATGGCGCTTGTGCTGGAGACCACCAGGCGCTGCATCAGGATCATCAGAAAGCCGATGTAGCTCCGCTTCTCCCGCATGGCCTGGTTGTAGCCTTCGCGGACGTATTCGGTGACCGCCTCGTAAAGGAGTTGCTGACTGCGGTGCTGCTCTCCCCATGAGACCGGGCCAAGCTGCGTGCGCCTCGGTTTGAACAGGGGCTTTCCATCGGCATCGATAGCGCGGCGCTTCTCGGTGCGGATGACATGCGGCTGGACCCGTTCGCGGGTGACGCTGCCGATGTCCGGGAACTCCTGGGTGTCGATCAGGGAAACCAGCCGATGAAAGGCGTCTGTCTTTCCCTGATGCGGGGTGGCCGAAAGCATCAGGAAATATGGCGCAGCCTCGGCCAGGCCCTGGCCCAACTTGAATCGGGCTACTTGATCGGTGCTGCCACCGAGACGGTGTGCTTCGTCCACGATGACCAGGTCCCAGCCGGCGGAGATCAGGTCCTCGAACCGCTCCCGGTTGTGCTCGCTCACCTGGGCCGCGCTCCAGCCGCGCCGCTTGTCCAGGGGCTTGACCGAATCCATGGGCACGACCACCTGGGGAAACATAGTCCACGGGTTGCGGGTCACGAGTTGTGAGTCTTTTTGACCCGAGACTCGGGACTCGTGACTCGTGACCGCCGAAATGCGGCTAAGCGTTTTGATATCGTCAGGCAGAATGAGTTGAAAATGCTCGTTGAAGTGGGCCCGCATTTCGGCCACCCACTGGCTCACCAGTCCCTTCGGGGCGATGACCAGCGTTCGCTTGACCAGCCCGCGAAGTTTGAGCTCCCGCATGATGAGACCGGCCTCGATGGTCTTGCCCAAGCCGACCTCGTCCGCCAGGAGATAGCGCACCCGGTCGTTAGCGATGGCGCGGGACAGAGCACGAATCTGATGCGGCAGCGGAATGACGGAGGACTCGATGGGCGCGAGCAGGACGTCCTGGGCCAGGGCATCGGCTACGCGCGCGGCGGAGGCGATGTAGGCGATGTTGTCCGGTGAACCGGTGCCCGCGCTCTCCAGGGACTTGAGCCTGGAAGCCGGGATGCGGACCACGGAGTCGCGGCCGGGCAGCCAGACGCGGCAGGTCGTTTCATCCCAGAGCATCTGGGCTTCGATGACCTGACAAAGCTGCCCGTGGTCCGGGCTGTAATACCACTCACCTTGTGTGAAGCTGCCCATCATTTCCGTTTCTTGGCTCCAAACTTATTCCTGTGCTTTTCCCACGTGGTATCTACATCGATCCCGTCGGTTATGGCGGACTGAAGCCGATCCAATGCCGTCTTGCTGTAACCCTTGAAGGTCGTGGACTTCCTTCGCAAAACCTTGAAGCAGTCCTGATCATCCTGAATCTTCAGCTCAAGGATCAGAGCGCTGGTCTTTGGTCCAGATATGCCGAGCTTCTTGGCGAGATCATCCCTGCCAAGGTTGTACTTGTCCCAGATGTTGACCTCCTGCTTGATCAAGGTCCCTGTGACCGGCTCACCGTCCTTGGCAACGCGAACCGCAATGTCGGCGTCCTTCTTGATACGGAGGAAGATCGGAATACCATCGCCTTGGGTTTCAAGTTTGAGCTGAGCGACCTCCGGAAGAATGACGCTCCAGTCATCTCCTCGCCGCCTTCTGTTGATGGCCTTTCGCAGTTCGCCTTCGGTCACTCGCTCGGCGTCATCGCGAGTCGCCGTGGCCAGGGCCAGAATCGGCCGCAATCTGGCCGCTGCCTGAATCCCTTTGCGGCTTCCCGCTTGCAGGAGTTCGTCGACCTGGCTCAGCTCGCTGTCAATCAGCACCTTCAGGTCCTTGGGTGGGCGCGTTGAAACCGGCAAGACCCGCTCCGGTATGCAGTCAGCAAGCCTCTCTTTGAAGACCCGGCTGAGCAGGTCGTCAAACAGCGTGACCGCGGCTTGGGCTTGAAGGTAAAGAAGGTCCTCTGAGACGTCCTGGTAATAATGAACGGCGGTGTCCCGGTGGGCATCCAAGATGGACAAGGTGGCACGCTCATCAACCGAGATCACCTTGATTTCGTTCTGGGCCACCTCCAAGCACTTGTCGAAGCCGAAGGAGTACTTCTCTCCTTTTGCATGAACGGTCCCGGTCCTGTCTTTGACAATCGCCTTCAGCAGCATCTCGAAGGCGTGATGCAAAAGAATCAGGACGCTCTCGGAACGCCCCTGGTCGTGGGGCCGGTTGAACAGCTCGATGCCAAGCACCAAGGAGTTGATGGCCCGTCCCTTTAGCTCTGAGACATCTCTCTTGGCTTTGGGCATGGATCACTCCTCCCCTGAGCGGGTGAGCGCCTGGTCGTACCACATCAGGAGTTTCGGGTCTTCCTGGAGGACGTTTTCGGGAACCTTGCGGGCCACGGTGATGATGGTGGCGTAGTCGCGCTCCTGCCACGCCTTCTTGAAACCGGCGCGGACCGCCTCGAGGCGGAACACCTTCAGGCGCTTCTGTGCGGAGGCTCGGTAATCCTCGAATTCCTTGAGCAACGACCTCTCGCGCAGCTTCTCCAGGTCCCCCGCCTTGTTCGGATCGGGCACGTACCAGCGGTCCTTCGCTGCGCGAAGGAGTTCCGGGTCCCGGGTCTCGAGTCCCGAGTCTTCAGACCCGCGACCCGCGACACTTGACTCGTGACTGATCAATTCCCGCAGATTCGAACTTTGTTTCATCCAGGAAACGATTTGAGCGGGAATTGATCCCTTGCCGTCATAGCGCAGGAAGCTCTGCTCCAATAGCTCCGACAGCTCCAGCGGTTTCTCGTGTTTTTGCCAGCCGCCGATCTCTTTGAGAAACTGTGGATGGAGTTCCTGGAAGGTCTGGGGCTTTTTAACGAGTTGTTGTTTCAGCCATTGGATGGCCGAGGATTCGTCGGTGACGAAAAGTTGGAGCTGTAGCACCTCACGGACAGTCAAGCGTTTCTTGTCGTACTCGGCTACCTGCTCGGGGAGGAAATACATCCCATCCCGCTCAGAGAACCTCTGGACAAGCCCGGCGTAAAAATCAGCCGCAGAGAGAGGAACGGTCACGCCGCGCTGGACATGGAATGCCACCATTCTGTCGAAAAGCAGGTAATTCTGACGCTCGGCGATGACTTCGGCCTGGCCGTCCTTGGAGACGAAGACTGGGAGCTGCTTCAAGTGGGTGCGAACGAAGTCCCAAACGCCGTCTTCAGTTCCTGCTTCAAGCTTAAAGCGTTCTTCGAGTCCACCGTTGGGTTTGTAGGCAGAGATAACAAGATCTTGTTTGACCGCACCTGCTGCATTGATCGCATTGAAGCCTGACTGCTGTTTATCAAGTGTCCTCACATCTGCAACAACGAACCCGGCCTTGAGAAGGCCTTCTTGGATCGTGTTCCATACGGAGTTCCTGGAATTGTGAAACTCAACGGTCATCCATCTGCCAGGCTTTAAGGCGCGGTAATACTCACTGAACGCCCTATTCATCAGGCTTCCATAAGTGTCCAGGTCTTTCCTTTGACATTTGCTTACAATCGCTTCGGCCTGGGTAGCTGTAAATATTCTGAGCCATGCCTCACTGAGAAAGTTGAGCTCGGCATAGGCAAGGTTGTCCCCGAATGGCGGATCGGTAAAAATGTAATCTACGGAGTTTGGGGGGATGAATCCGAGTTGGGTTGCAGACTGTGTCGAAATGACACCGCTCCTGGTATTTAACTGAAGCAGATTGCCTATAGCAGATAGTTTCGTGTTTCGAATCCCGTGGAAAATGTTCTTTTCCACAGAAAGGGAACTGACATAAAGAGTTCCGCTCTGGTAGCCAGTTAGGACTGGCTTTTTGGCACCTTTCTTAAATATCACTCGGGCCATTTTGTTGCTGTGAGCCAGATTGTAAGACGAGATCAGGAAAAGGACTGCAAGTCTTTCATCAGCATTGGCAAGTGCCCGCGCGTGTGCATGTAGCGCTGCCAAAACCAATAAATTGCGTTTTGTGTATAATTCATGAACATACTGGAAGCTCGAAGTTCCTGCACGCCACTTATCTCCCCAACACAGTTCGTTACCGACGGCATTCATCATGCGATTAGTGGGGTGGAAATAGTTCCATGAGAACTCATCGATTTGCTTTAAGAGCCGAAGGTCATTGTGATTCGGGGGACGTTCGTGTCTTCCTTTCTTTCCGGTAACACTGGCTAAAACAGGAACCTGCTTCGCAGTCTGAAGGACTTTCCCTATGGCTGGGTCAAAAACAGATTCTGTCTTTCTTTCGAGTGACCGCTTTGATAGCTCAGCTCCGCACTTGTTACAGTGGAATGAGTCTCTAAGTCCCACGTTTTGGATGTCATAAGCTACATCCCAAAAGACCACGTCATGAGTGCATTCCGGGCATAAGAAGACGTCTGACCAGATGGTATAGATTATCTCCTCTGTGTTGCCCTTCTCGTCTTGAGTCTTATAGGCCCAGCCAATTTCCTTTTCAGCTTTATCAAGCACCCCGGTGGCTGCCAGCTTGAAACGGTTCGAAGTTAGATTGCTTGCGTAGCCTGCCGCTATAAAAGCCGCGGCCGGGCAAATATCAGCGATGATGGAGCGTCGTTCTCCTGGTTCGCCCTCGAATGCACCCTCGAGCTCTTTTTGGGGGTTCGCGCATAATGCGGCGGCGGTTGCGGTCATGCCTGTGCCGGCAAATCCATCCAACACGACATCACCCGGGCATGTGTAGTGCAGGATGTATCGCATGATGGCCTTATGAGGGACTTTTGTGTGATACGTGTGGGCATCGTATACTGTCCCGCTGCGTCCCTCGCTCACATCCGCAGCGAACGGTTCGCGGCTGTACGGCTTGCTCGGGTCGTAAGGGTTGCCGTAATGCTTGATGAAGTCGGCGATGAACGGGTTCGGGCAGGCGGTGTAGTACGGCGGGTCGGAGAGCGCCAGGATGTCTTCATCTGAGCCGATAGGGAACCCCTCGATCTTCCGAAACTCAGGGTCCTTCAGCTTCTCGCGCAGGAGGCCGAGGAAATGCTTGCGCCGCTCCTCGTCGTTCGGGAAGGTCATGCCCAAGCAGGTCACGGGTCCCGAGTCGCGGGTCGCGAGTCGGTCCGTATCGAATATCGTCTGCTGAAACTGTGGCTGATCCTGCTTACTCATCCGTTACGCCCCTTGGTCAGATATCTCATGAAGCCCCCGACGAGGTTTCCTGTTTCGGCTGCCTTCTTGTAAAGGGAATCGAATGTGGCTTGGTCGATCATGCCGGCATCGAGCGCCACATACAGTTTGTGCCTTCACTTCGCCAGCCGATCCTTTGGCAATGGCCAGGAAGCGTCGAAACTCAACATCGCCTCCGCGCTCGAAGCCTTCCGCGATGTTGGACATCACGGAGACAGCGGCGCGGCGTATCTGGTCGCGAAGTCCGAAGTCACGCGCGAACAGCCCCTCATTGGAAATGGCATAGATTTCCTTGGCCACTTCCCGCGCCTTTTTCCAGGCTTCGATGTCTTCGAACTTCTCGATCTTTGCCATCTTCATTCCTTTGACTCGTGACTCGCCGACCCGCGACCCGTGACTATTCAAGTACGATCCTCACCTTGCCGGGTTCCTTGCCCTTGGTCACCCCGTCCAGGTAATCCTCGAACCGCTTCCGCATCTCCGCCGGGGTAGCCGGTGAGCCGCCCGAGAGCAGGGCGTCGCGCAGGTCCGCGATCTTGACCGAAACCTTGGTGAGCCCGGAGAACACCTCCTGCAAGGCGTGGATGAAGTCCTGGTCGAGATCGTCGGGCAGGGTGCGCTTCTTGATGAAGCCGTCCACCAGCTTGCGCGGCTCGGGCTTGAGCAGGCTCAGGTTCCCCTTGGTGGTCGGGTCTTCGAGGTTGGAGATCAACGCCGCGGTCCACTCGGCCAGTATTTTATCCAATTGTTCGTCGAGCTGTTGAAGCACCGCGGCGGCGTTGATCAGTCCCGAGTCGCGAGTCGCGGGTCGCGAGTCTTGACCCGAGACACCAGACCCGTAACCCGCGACCGCTTCGGCCGCAGGCCGAAAGCCGCAGTGCGGGCAGACCGGCGATGCCTCCAGTTCCTGCTCGGTGAGCGCAAAGCAACTCTTCAATCCGGCGAGCCGGTTCTGGAAATCCGACAGGTGTTGCCGCGGCATCAGGTCGATGGTGGAGAGCTTCTGCAGGTCCTTGAGCCGCTCGTCGCCCATGAGCTGGGCTTTGCGCTTGTCCTCGTTCACACCCAGGCGCGCTTTCGCGTGCATGGAAAGGTAGGCCGGCAGGTAAGCCTTCTTGAGGTCGCCGAGCTTGCGCTGCAATTCGGGTCGCGGGTCGCGAGTCGCGTGTCCCGAGTCTTTTTGGCCCGAGACCCGAGACCCGTGACTCATGACCGCCGTGAGGACTTCAGCCCGAACGGCATTCATCTTGTCGATCCACTCGTGGCCGGTGGGGAGGACCGCCTCGGCGGTGGATAGGTACGATGCCGTGGACCCGAGGTCCACCACCAGTTCCTCAAGCGATTTGATCTCGGCCAGGGAATTGAGCCCGTCCCGATGGGCGGTCACTTCCGAGGCGTCATAGCGGAAGTTCTTGAGCTTGCCCGTCGTGGTGTAGGCTTGCAGGGATTCCAGAAACGACTTCGTCGTTTCCAGTTGCGAGTTCCGAGTTACGAGTTCCGAGTCTGAATAAAGCCGCTGACCCCAGAAATGCAGGCCGTCCTTCAAAGCTTGCCGCCTTCGAACAATGTCCTCGGCATACCTGGCGACTTTGGCTTGCAGCTCCTGAACCGGCTCGTCCTTGCCCTGGGTGACCAGTTGCGCCATGCCCGGCGTGAGTCCGAGCAGTTCGAAAAGCGCCTTGAGCGCCGGGAGGTTCCAGTCCTTGGGCCGCTCGATGTGCTTGAACTGGGCCAGCTCGTCGATGCCGGTCCCGGCCAGTTGCGCCAGACCCGTGGCGTCGAACTTCTTGCCCGGGATGGAGAGAACCACTTCGCCGGCATAGACCAGCGCGGCCAGCACCACCACGGCCCATTCGGGTTCGAGGCGGAGCGATTGCGGCGCGAGGTATTCCACGCCGAGGACGTCCTGAATCAACTCGGAGCGGTTGACCACCTGCCCGTGGCCCTTCTTCTTGGCGACGCCGAGGATGTGTTTGGCGTATTGGGAGCGGTAGGGATCGAGCCGTTCACCGTCAAGAAGCTCCAGCGCATCCAGCACCGCGGTGGCCTGCTTGGTGCGGTTCTGTCCGGCGATGGCGCGCAGGGCGTCCTGCGCGGCCTGGGCCCGGTTCGCTCCCGTGATGAGCACCGAGAAGAACGGGTATTCGGGAGCCTGGTCCTGGAACTTCGTCCCGAGACAGATGCCCGCCGTGGTGTTCACCAGGTCGCGGAAGTTGATGCGCTCGTGAGAGCCGATGCCGGAAAGCTCCCGGATGGACTTACCCTTGGCCCATTCGGTCAGGGACTTGGCGCGCCCCTGGTAGGTGACCTCGAAGGCCGTGGTCATGTTCTTCTGGAGCCACTGCACGAGGTCGCGGAGGAAGTTCGATGCCTTGGATTCGTAGGTGGACTTGGCGTGGCCCGAAGCGGTGGATGCAAGGTCCAGGGCTGCGGCGTAGCTTCGAAGCGCGGTGCGGAATTCCTCGTCCGTGTTCGTCAGGCGCAGGAACAGCTCCTCGGGTTTCTTCTCGTCCTTGAAATGCGGCGCGTCAAAGGGCTGGATGAAATAGAGGTAGAAGTCTCGCGGCGGCGCCGCTGTGGAGCGTTCGTTGGGCGCGCCGAAGAAAAGGTATCCCAGTCGCGCGGCCTTGCGTTCCAGCCATTCGAGCTCGTGCTGCCAGATCTTGTAGCCCGTGACGTAAGTCTGGTCCGTGCATTCCATGACCCGCCGGAGCGCCTCGTAGTAATAGCGGTCGAGCTGCGAGGAATCGAGGCTCTCGGCCCGCTTCTCGATCAAGGCGTCGAAATCGTCGGTCTTCTTGAGGTCCAGGTAATACTGGCGGTTGTCCGGATTGGACGAAATGAACTGGCCGCTGACCGTCTTGTGGATTTCCCGCAGGACGGTCTCCACCTGGGAGAGCAGGTCGTCGGCCGGATCGCCGCCCAGTTCCTCGATGCCCGGCTGGAAGAGGCACAACCCGTCGCGCAGTTCCTCCGCCGTCGCGCCCAGGGGGGCGTGGATGTCGCCCGTCGTGAGCCGGTGGACGGACAGAGCGTGGATAAGCTGGGTCGCCATGGGTTTGTAGGCCGGGCGTGTGAAGGCCTGCTGGATGCGCGACTCCAGCACCATGCTGCAATCGATGACCGCCTTGATGTCCGGAACGGCGCGGAACGACGGGTTCTCGCGCAAGGTCGTCCAGTAGCCGTCATAGGCGATGACCCCGGGCCGGTCGTCGGGCACGTTCTGGTTGAGGAGCTTCTTCATGGCCAGAGACAGGGTCTTGAGCACCTCGCGCTTTTCCACGGCGGTGACCCGCTCGAAGGTGTCGATGTAATCGGGATGCACGGGGAAGAGGCGCACAAACTCGTCCATGCGCTCGTTCATGCGGCCGTAGAACTTGGCGAAGGGAGTCAGGTACTCCCGGATTTTCACCTGTTGCTCGGCGGTCTTCTTGAGCAGACGCTCGGCCACCACGAACTTGACGTCCTTGCGGGCGATGAGGATTTGATCGAAGCGGTCCTTCACCCGGCGGATGCTGTCGGCCACAAAAGAAAAACGTGGGCTGTCGAAAATGGCTTCCTGGACGCCGGCGATGAAGCGGAACCGGAGGTCCTTACACACTTCACCGATCTCGCGCAGGAAGTTGAGGTCGAGGATGAGTTCCTGATCCTTGCGGGTGCGCAGGTAGTCGAGCAGTTCGTCCACCACCAGCAGCAGACCGTGGTCGGGATATTCTTCGTGGAAGGCGGTCATCATCTCTTCGAAAGAACGTTTGTTATTGGACACCTTGTCCGCGCCCGGAAAGGAATAAGACACACCTATTGCGGCCAGGTGCTCCTCCAGTTCGGCCACGAGGATGTCTCTTAGAGACATGGTGGTCGCGCCGATCTCAGTCCGGACCACCTTGAAGCGGCCGCTGATCTTGCCCGCAGCAGCCGCCACGCTCTTGTCGTTCAGATGCGTTGCGAGATCGCCGTTTTCAGCCAGGGCGGAGATCACGGACATGAGGTGAGACTTACCGGTTCCGTAGTTGCCGACGACCAGCAGCCCCTTGTTGTCCATGGGCTGATCGAACTGAAGCTGAGGAATGACCAGATTGATCAGCTTCTCGGCCATCTCCCCGGAGACGACATAGGTCTGGACAAGCTGTCGGGCGGCGGCGGCCTCGTCGGCGTCTCGTAGTTGGACCACGGACTCGATAGGCTCGAATTGGATCAGGTCTCCATATTTGATGCTCGCCTTCCGTGGCCCGCCCCCTTCGGGCGCGCCTTTGGCGCGTCCAAATCTGCTGTCCTGCAAATTTGTCATCGCGACCGCCCTCCTCCGTTTCCGTTCTTCGTCTTCATGAAACGGCCTCCGGGTTCACTACCAGGAAATCTCTTACGGGATATCGTTTGTACTCGGGGTGGTCCGGCGTCGCATAGACCATGTGCTCTCCGTCGATGGAGCCGCTCCAGGCCGCGACCACCGTTCTGTTCCGGGAGAGTCCCTGCAGGAGCCGCAGCGGGTCCTGCTTGAGCGAGACATCAAAGAGGACCTCGATGTTGTCCAGCAACACCACCTCGGTTGCGGCTGATCCTACAATCTCCGAGAGAATGCGAGGCAACTGCAGCGCCCGCCGGCGCTCGGTGAGGTCGAGCATGCGCCGGGAAAGTTCGAGATTGACGTTGACCAGCGGAGCCGCCGTGCGCTCATGAACATCCTGCAGCGCGGCGGTCTTGCCCGAACCGGCCGGGGCGACCACCATGACGAGGCGGTGGTATAATTCGCCTGCCTGGTGGATGCATTGAACGACTGGATCAGCGAGGGGAACGGGCATTATCATCTCCCGACGAAATGCTATTGTTGTCCTCCATTGCCTGTTCTTCTTCTCTCCTTTTCTCCCTCATTATGGTCGGAATTCACTATTGAAACAAGCCTGTTTGAAATTGGGGCGCCTGCGAGAGGCATGAGTCTCTCGCTCTCCGAAATCCGGATGACACCCAAACCGTCGAATCCATGCGATTCCCATTACAGTCTCGCTGCCGGCTTCCCGTCGTTCAAAAAGCCATGCCGAACCGGACACCGCGTTACTTCATTGATCCCAATCCGTCTATCCTCTATAAAGATCTCCTGTCGGTTCGTTGAAAAACGCGGTCCGCGCAGGTCTCATCCTTCGGCGCCGCGGCGCGCCACCGTTCCACAAAAAGGATGCGGGGATCATCATGACACCTCCCAACGTCCACAACTCCGAAATTGTCTTTACATGCCGTGGCTTGACCAAGACCTACGTCATGGGCGAAGTCACGATACACGCCCTCCGGGGCGTGGACATGGACCTGTACGCCGGTGAGCTGGTGGTCCTGCTGGGCGCCTCCGGATCCGGCAAGTCCACCCTGCTCAACATCCTCGGCGGGTTGGATTCGGCCGGCGGCGGCGAGGTGCGCTATCGGGACCGGATGCTCACCGGAGCCTCCGATCGGGTGTTGACCGATTTCCGCCGCCATCACGTGGGGTTCGTGTTTCAGTTCTACAACCTCATCCCCAGTCTCACCTCCCGGGAAAATGTGGCCATCGTCACGGAAATCTGTCGCAACCCCATGAGGCCGGAAGAAGCCCTGGAACTGGTGGGCCTCTCGGAACGGATGGATCATTTCCCCTCCCAGTTGTCCGGCGGCAAACAACAACGGGTGGCCATCGCCAGGGCCATCGCCAAACGCCCCGCGGTCTTGATGTGCGATGAACCCACGGGCGCACTGGATTCGAAGACCGGTATCCAGGTGCTGGAGGTCATCGACCAGATCAATCAGGAACTGGACACCACCATCGTGGTGATCACCCACAATTCGGTGATCAGCCGAATGGCCCAACGGGTGATCCGGCTCAGCGACGGGCGGGTTTCCGACGTACTTGTAAACGAACGGCGCATTCCGCCGGCGGAATTGGAATGGTGAGGACGCTACACCGCAAATTGCTTCGCGATCTGCTCCAGCTCAAGGGGCAGGTGGCGGCCATCGCCGTGGTCATCGCCTCCGGGATCATGGTTCTCATTATCGCCGTAACGACTCTGGACGCCGTGAGCCTCTCCCGGGAACGCTTCTACCAGAGCCATCACTTCGCCCATGTTTTCGCGGATCTCACGCGCGCACCCGACAGCCTCGCTGAACGTCTGGAGAACATCCCGGGGGTCGGCCAACTGGACACGAGGGTGAGGGCTCCCGTTCGGCTGGAAGTACCCGGTTTTGACGATCCGGTTCGGGGATTGCTGCTGTCGATCCCGGACGGCCGGCAGCCCCGAGTGAATCGCCTGTACATCCGGGAGGGGGGTCTGCCGGAGTCGGGCCAGGCGAATCACGGGGCGGTGAGCGAGCCCTTTGCTCAGGCTCACGGCCTGCACCCGGGCCATCGCCTGAAAGCCATCATCAAGGGCCGTCTGGAGACATTGGTGATCACAGGCGTGGTGCTCTCCCCGGAGTTTATCTATCAGGTGGGACCGGCGGACCTTCTGCCCGATTTCCAGCGCTATGGAGTGCTGTGGATGAACCGGCGGGCTCTGGGGCAGGCCTACGATATGGACGGCGCCTTCAACAGTGTGGTCGTTACGCTGCAGGCCGGCGCCGACGAGAGAGCGGTGATCGATGCTCTGGACGACGTGCTCGGAAAGTACGGCGGCGTGGGCGCGTACGGCCGCGAGGATCAGATTTCCCATTTCTTCATCGACGAAAACCTGGGTCGTATGAAGGTCATGGCCGTCGCATTACCGGCGGTGTTCCTGGGTGTAGCGGCTTTTCTGCTCCACGTGTTGATGGGTCGGATCGTTCGGACCCAGCGCCGGCAAGTGGCGATCCTCAAGGCCCTTGGCTACGGCGATTGGGACATTGGAACCCATTACACGATGTTCACCGGCGTCATCGTGGTGATCGGAACCGTCCTCGGAATCGCCCTGGGCGCGTGGGCGGCCGCCGGCCTTTCATCGCTGTACGCCCAATATTTCCGCTTCCCCGAGTTAAGTTTCCGCCTTCAGCCCCGACTCATCGCACCGGCGGTGCTCATCGCCGCAATGGCGTCCATGCTGGGGACCCTGCGGGCGGTTCGAAGCGGCGTCCGGGCCGATGAAATCGTTGTCACCCACCCCGGCGCTCATATCGAGGATGGTATCCGGGTAAAAATGGAACTGAGGACTTTGAGGCTTACGGAAAACTCCGGACCCCGGGCCTAACCCCTCATCGGGGCGGCCGGAACTCCGGTCATCCGGATGTGCTGCGGCGCAGGCGCGGCGTCAGACGGCGTCTTCACCGGCTTGCCGGGCAGAGGTTGAGCCGGCCAGCGTCTCTTCCACCAGTTCGCACAGGAGATGCCCCGTAAGCAGGTGGACTTCCTGAATCCTGGGAGTGGATACGGAAGGAGCGCACAGGAGAACGTCGCAGGTCCCGGCGAGATCCCCGCCTTCCTTCCCGGTCACTCCGATGACGCGATGACCCCGCTCCCGGGCAAACCGGGCCGCCCGAACCACGTTGGAGGAGCATCCGGATGTGCTGATGGCCACCAGCACATCCCCTTCACGGAAACAGGCCTCCACCTGCCGTACGAATACGTGCTCAAAACCGTAATCGTTGGCCACGGCCGTAAGGACGGATGGATTGACGGTGAGAGCGAACGCTTTGAATCCCCTCCGTTCCCGGAGAAAACGCCCCGTCAACTCTGCGGCCCAATGTTGTGCGTCCGCCGCGGATCCGCCGTTTCCGCAGAAATATACCGCACTACCCGACTGGAGGCACTCCACCATGATTTCCACCGCACGAACGACGTCTTCGAGATAGGCCCCCCGGCACCCTTCCAAGCACTCCGATGCCTCATCGATTCTCGCCCTGGCCCGTTCCAGAAATCTTGCTTTCATAAGCCGGTACCCCCGCGTGAACGCCTACGCCGTCGGAATGGAAATTGCTTTCCCTACTTGTGGCGCGGGACCGTGCAGCCCCTTCCGTGGATCGGGCGCCGCCGCGGACGCCCACTCCGGGGCGTTCCCATGAATTCCCCGCCGGAACCACAAAAAAAGGGCAGTTTCCCATCGGTCTGCCCTTCCCTTTTGAACCCTGCGAAACAATATGGTGGCGGTGCAGGGACTTGAACCCCGGACACTGCGGATATGAGCCGCATGCTCTGACCGACTGAGCTACACCGCCTTGAGGGTGCAATCTAGGAATTTTTCCCTTTTTGTCAACATCTTTCTGGAACAGGGACCACAAACACCTGGAAATCACCTCGAAACGCTTTCCTGGGTCTCCACGGACTCCAGGTACCCCAAATATCCCCTGAGTGAGTTGCGAAGAAAGAACCGCTCACGCTCCCGATCCCCTGGCGACATGGCCTTCATGCCTTTCAACCACGGATCTTCCCGTTCCAGCCGTTCCAGACAACTCTCCAACGCGTCCGTCTCTTTGGCGCCGCGCCGCTCTTCCTTGACCAGGTCCCGCCAGAACAACAATTGCGCTCGATGCTGTTTCAGCATTTCGTGGGACGATTCGGCCCATCCGAAATGCCCGTAACACATGAGCCGGTCCTCCAGGCGACACAGCGCATCGATGCTGTCCAACGCCTTCTCCAGGATGAAACGAGGGGGCGTGGACGGCCGAAGGTAGCCCGGATCATCCTCCGGCAAGTGAACGCCTCCCGCCTCCCCGGCAAACAGGTATGTATCGTAGCAGAAACACACGTGATGCGGCGCGTGGCCCGGGGTGGCCAACCCGGTCAATCCGGGAACCCTCGGCGATGAATGGGGAAACAGGCGCGATTCTTCCACGGGCTTCATCTCACCGTACGCAACCGCCACAGGCCCTAAAGCCTCCTTACTGGCTTCCCACAGCCGATACGGCTGGGCCAGATTCTTGATCGCCTTGTCATGGCAAATCACCGGGGTCTCCGGAAAGGCATCCATTATCTGGGACAAACCACCGGCGTGATCGATGTGGATGTGCGTCAACAGGATAGCATCCAGCCGTTTCAGATTCCTTTGCTCCAGGTATTGGATCAGGTGGTTCGCCGAACACGCCGGTCCTACATCCACTACAAAGACCACGTCTCCGGAATACACCCAGCTTCCCAGGAAACGGTTATACCCCTCCAACGTCTGGGGAAGTTCCAGAAGCGTCAAACGATCGTCTACGATTCGATGCGAATTCATGAACAGACTCCCGAGGAGCTCCGAGGCTCGCTGATCAAAGCGCCTTTTTTTCAGGACATCGAATTTGAGATTCCAAATGGAACGGCGCCGGGTCACCGCACACAATGCCGCTCTCGTGAGAAGCATTACATACAGCCCGAACGCGCCGGTGTCCGTCCGTAAACCCGCATGTTCAACAGCCCGTTGATAAACCGTATTGCGGGCAGGCCGGTGAAAAACAATGAGATGCAAGGCGCGCAAATCCTGAGAAATGAGGCGCACATACAGTACGCCGCAACGACAAAGGATGAAGCATCACGCCAAGAGCGCACCGGCGGATCGTCTTTTTCAACGGCCTGTCAAAGCTCCAGCAACGTCTTGCGCAGCATATCCAAAGCAAGCACCGTACACCGATCATACAGGGTTTCACGATCCCCTTCGAAGGCGTAACCGGTCGTCCTCGAGGTTTCGGCATCCCAGACGGACAGGGTGAGTTCAATACGGAGGCCGTCACCGCAATCTTTCGGGAACCCCATCAGCACAAGCCCCGTGCTCGAACGACCTTTCTCCGTCACGCGCCGGGCCAGTTCCAAAGCCTGGCTCTCCGATTCCTCCCTTCCCCGGGGGGGACTCCACGCCGCATTCCCCAGGAATTCCCGCATCGCTTCCGGGGACGGCACGTCCCATGCCTGCCGAAGTTGCTTGGAAGGAACCCGCATGAGGCCGGCCCCAACTCCGCCGCTCACGGTATCCAGGACGGAAAGGGTACGATTCCGCTCCACCAGAAGGGCATCCACAACCCCTTCCAACGTATCGTCCCCCGAACCATAAATTAATTTACCCAGGCGGTTCCGGATTTCCCGTTCGACGGGAAGAATCAGAGCCTGGGCGGCTTCCTCGCTGTCCGCTTCCGCCGAAATGCGTATGCGGATATTACCGGGGGCGGCCAAAAGCCCCACGGAAGGATTCGCCCCCTCGTGCATCAAATCCCCAATCTGGCGATCCACGGCGCTTTCGCCCAGCCCCGTGAGCTTCAGTACCCGGTACCGGATCGTCTTTCCTTCCAATCCCAGTCGCTTTCGGATCAGGGGAACAACCTTCGTCTCCGTTAGCAACTTCAGTTCCCTGGGAACCCCGGGCAACGCAACAAGCATGCGTCCATCGTACAGCATCCAGAATGCGGGAGCCGTTCCAATGGGGTTGGATATGGGACTGCCTCCCTCGGGGATGTATGCTTGCCGGCGGTTGTTTTCGGGCATGCGATAGCCCATGCGATGGAAGAACGACTCGATTTCTTCCATAAGTTCCGGATGGAACCGGAGCGGTACTCCCGCCGCGGATGCCGCGGCCTCCCGGGTGAGATCGTCACGGGTGGGCCCGATTCCCCCGCTGCAAACGACCACATCGGCCCGAGAAAGGGCTAATCGAAGCACCTGTATGATGTCTTCCAGCACGTCCCCAACCGTGGAATGATACCGCACGGACACGCCGGAACGGTTCAGGGTTTCCGCCAGCCAGGCCGCGTTGGTATCCACAATCTGACCGAACAGCAGCTCGCTTCCTATGGTGACGATTTCGCACCGAGGGACCATGCATAGTCTCCCCAAGACATCCGGATTAGTGGGTGAACCCCAAGAACGGTTGTGACTTCCGCCGTCCAGGGTAGTATTATATGCCGTCTTCCGGCGATAAGACAACCCTGTTCCCAGGATTCCATCCATCGGGAAATTCGCGAAGGATCCGACTCACGTGAAGCGAGACGTCCTTGAAACCCTGCTCCGCCGTTTCAGGCTTGGAAAACCTGCTCAGGTGCGTCCCATGCCCGGCGGAAAAATACATACGACTCTGTTCGTCCAGTGCGCCGAAGGACCCGTCGTGGTCCAGAAACTCGCCCCCCCTTTCGATCACCGTACCGTGCTGGATTCCCACGCACTTACGCAATATCTGATCCGGCAAGGCTTCCCGGTCCCTCCTATCTTGCTTACGGATACCGGCGAACCCTACTACCGGGATCATACCGGAGTATATCGTGTCATGCGGTATATGCCCGGAACCATGAAACCCGAAATGGACACCCCTGAAACGGCCGAAACCGCGGGACGCACCGTGGGGCGGCTGCATGGGCTCCTGCAATCCTTCGAGTACGAACCCCTGTTCCGACTGGACGATTTCAATAATCCCCCGGCCTGGCTCGAAAAACTGGAGTGTACGGCGGCAATGCGGCCCGATAAAGCCGGCCGCGTCAAAGACCTCCGGGAACGCTTCCGCCGCGCTCTCCCGGAATATCTCCTCCCTACGGAGTTGCCACGGCGACGCATCCACGGAGATCTCAAGGCGGCGAACTTCTTGTGGAACGAACATGGCGGCGTAGCGGCCCTGGTGGACTTCGACACCTTCGCGACGGGCGCCTATCCCATGGAGATGGCCGATGCGTTTCGTTCCTGGTGCGGGAGAAAGACCGGACCCTTGGGCCCCCATTTTCGCACGGACCTCCTTTCCGCGGGCTGGAACGGATACCTGCACACCGCCCCCGCTTGGGAACCCATGGAACGAGAGGCTCTAACTCTCGCTTTGCCCCTTATGTTCCTTCAGTTGGGTATGCGTTATCTCATCGACTACTTCGAGGAACGGTTTTTTTCATGGGATCCCGAGCGATATGCGACCCGGGCGGATCACAACCTCGCCCGCGCTTATCGACAGTGGCTGTTGTTCGAAGACCTCACGCGCCGACGACACGAATGGACTTATCTGTTTTGATAATGTTCTTGTCCCGTTCCGCCGGACAACACCGAAGGACGCCCCGCTCCCTGAAAAGACACCCTCGAAGCCAAACACCGGACGGCCGGGATCACCGTGTTTTGCTTTCGAGACGAACCCTTTATATGATAAAGTAAGTTGATATCCGACATGCTCGGCGTTTCCCCGTATCGCATGTCTCCATTGCGAAAGACGGCCAAAGCCCTGGGGCCGAGGGGAGGAAGCGGATCCGCGATGGATTCGGTCCCTGCGACAGCCTGTTATCGAGGCTCACCGGGCATTCCGCCCATGACCCTTCCACCCGAAAGGACGATCATGGATGAACGCAGAAAACACACGCGCATCCAGGCGATGCACTTAACAGCTACGGATCCCCGGTTTTTGGAGCCGGACGGCGGTTTCAATGTGGGTCGCACCCTGGACGTGTCTCGAGGGGGTGTCGCGGTGGAAATGTCTCAGCAAATGCCCCCCGGCGCCCAAATCACCATGGAAATCGCTTTAGGGGAACACATCCTGCAGACCGCCTGCGAAGTCAGATACTGTACTGCGGTAGAGGGGGGCATGTTCCGTGTCGGAATGAAATTCCTCGAAGACGCTCCCGAGGAACTCGTCGCCCTTGTGGAAGCCTCGGACTGAAGGCGGAACCTCGGGCGGGAAGAAGAAACCGAACTCCGATTCTTGTTCCCGGAGAGGCGCCTCCGGCAAAGAAAACTATGGCTGATGTGATTCAAATCGAACGATATCGGTGGAAGCGATGCGCGGATCGCGGTTTCGCACGCTGGAGGGAACGATTTCGCGACGAATTCACCGAGGACACCCGACTCACCGAAGTGAGCGATGCGACCTTGTCTGCACTTCTCAACCCTGTTATAGATGTCGAGAACGTCTTCTACGAATTCATTTCGGCTGTATTGTATCCGGACGCCAAGCATCCGTTCTTTAACCTGGACGGTATGGCCAGGATGAACGCGCTGGAAATCTCCCTTTTTCTCCTGGATCAAGCCCGATTCGAGTGCATGCGCCGCATGGGTTGGGTGGATCAGCTCCCATGCCAACAGTTTTCAATCGTTGAACTCGTGCTGCGACACGACGAAATCAGATACACATTCAGACCCCGCATTCCCCAGGTCACCGAGGCTCATCCCGACTTTGAGGAATATCGACGACTCCATCCCGGGGAGCGGGAAACCTTTATTCGAAAGCAGATTCCCAAAGCCGTTCAAGCGTTCGAGAAGCGGTTCCTGAATACCTCGCGATAGTTGAAGCTCATGTCCGCCGCCCGGAACAAGGTTGAATCCACAGAAAGACCCGAAGGCCATCCTTCGTTGTCCCCCCGCGAGGAACCCATACGGGAAGCCGTGGTTCTGGCGGCCGGCTTCGGAGAACGTTTGAGACCGCTGACCTTCGTCCGACCCAAACCTCTGGTCCCGGTACTGAACAAACCACTGATCGTGTGGACCCTGGAACACCTGTACCGGCATGGAGTCCGCCGTGTGGCCGTAAACGTTCATCATCTTCCCGACGAGTTTCACCGAATTCTGGACCGGTGGCCCGTGAACAATCTGGATATCCATCTGGTGCACGAACCCGCCATCCTGGGCACGGGAGGAGGTATTCGGAACTGCGCGCTGAGTATAGGCCTGCAAGGCCCCCTGTTGGTGGTCAACGGAGACACCCTTACGGATCTGGACCTGGCCGCTCTGACGGCCGCCCACCGACAGAGCCGCGTTCTGGTCACCATGGCGTTGCACGATCACCCGAGGTATAATCAGGTGGCCGTGGACGGGGGCTACATAACCGGATTTGCCCGTTACGGAACCGCCGACGCCGCATCCTGCCGCATGATGGCCTTCACCGGGATCCAGATCATAGAGTCTGAATTGATCGAGGGATTGCCTGAAGGGAATACAGATATCGTACGCGAACTCCAGGGACGACTGATCTATCAGAAAGCCTTGGTAAGAGGGCATATCGCTCAGGGCCATTTCTGGAGGGACTTGGGAACGCTGCGCGATTACACATCGGCCCAGGGGGAATGGATGGAGCACATCTCGCAAAACACTGCAATGTACCCGAACTGCGATCAAGGAATTCTCGTCGCCGCCGGCAAAACCGTCCGATACGGGGCCAGTCACTTGGAGGGTTTGGTCTGCATCGGTTCCGGAACTACGTTGGGATCGGGAAGCAAGGTTTCCAACTCCATAGTCTGGGAAGAGGTGCGCGTCCCCGCCGGGGTTCGGATACACAACAGCATCGTTGCGGACGGCGTGGCGGTGTTCGAAAACCTGGAAAATAAGATCGTCATTCAGAAGCGTCTATCGAAGCGGGTGGCATAAATCCGGTCCGCGAGGGATGGAGAAAACGACTTCGGCATCGGTACCGCCGATTGCGGGCGCCGTCGGGCGGAAACAGATCGGGCTCCGGCGCAGGATCAGCCCTCCCTGCGCAGGCGCACACCGAAGAAGCCATCCGTATTATGCAGATCGGGCGAACATCGGAGGTATCCCCCGGCATCGCAGAGGGATCGGGCCGATGCTGGAAACACCTCCCAGGCGGGATGTATCCTGAATTCCCGTTCCCTCTGGAGAAACCAAGCCACGTTTTCCTCATTCTCTTCGGGCTCGGTGCTGCATGTGCCGTATACCAGAGTCCCTCCAACCTCAACCAGTCGAGCGGCGGCCGTCAACAGGGTACGCTGGAGCATGGCCATGCGGGCAATGTCGCGTTCCGATTTGTTCCAGCGTATGTCGGGCCTCCGGCGAATCACCCCGAGGGACGTGCACGGTGCATCCAGGACCACCAAGGGAAACGCTCCTCCCAGTTTTTCCCGTGTGAGCGCCGCGGCGTCGGCCCTCACAGGCGCCACGGACCGGATTCGTTGGCGGATCATATTATCCCAGAGCCCCCGAACTTTCCGAGCTTCCACGTCCACGGCCGTAATTTCACCCCGGTCCATCATCAACTGGGCCAGATGACCCGTTTTGCCTCCCCGACCCGCGCACAGTTCGAGAACACGCATACCGGGGCTGGGGCAAGCCAGGTATCCGAAGAGCTGGGCCCCCTCGTCCTGAATGTCGATCTCGCCCGCAGCCCAAGCTTCCAGTCGGTCTATGGGGCCCGCCATGTCCAACATGAGGCCGTCGGGTGAAAATGCGGTCTCTCGAACCTCGACTCCCCGGCGGTTCAAGAGCGCACCCATTCGGACCCGATCCAGCCGCAGCCTGTTGACTCTCACCGTGCGTGGAGGCTCTCTATTGTCGGCATCCATGACAGCCAGTACGCGAGCGCGGCTCCAACGCCCCATCCACCTTCGCACCAACCATTCCGGGTGGCTGTGGGCGACCGCCAATGACATTGGGGAATCGCTTTCATCACCCGGAAAGGACCACAAGGACCGACCTTCCCTCGCTACCGTCCGCAGCACCCCGTTCACAAAACCCGTGACCCATTTCGGCTGCGACGACTTGACCAGCCCCACCGTTTCGTTCACGGCCGCATGCGCGGGAATTCTGTCCAATACCAGGATCTGAACCGCACCCAAGCGAAGGGCGGTCCGCACCTCCGCCGAACATTGGCTCAATGGAATCCTGGAGACACGGTTCAATACCCAATCCAATCCGGATCGCCATCGCAGGACACTGAAGACGAGATTAGAGGCGAGAGCACGTTCTTCGTCCCGGATGCCCGAAGAAGCGTTGAAAGCGGTATCGAGTAGTTCGCGGGGATCCTTGGGAGTGTGCTCCCCTGTGATCAGTACCTTCCACGCCGTGTTTCTGGCCCAGCTCATGGAGCCCCAAAAACCGTCCCCGGAGCCAGGGGAAACCCGCGCAAGAATTCATTCACCGGCAGGCGTTTTCGCCCCTCCAACTGGAGTTCATGCACCAACACGCAACCTTCTCCCGCCGCTATGCGGAGCCCTCCCTCCAGGAGACCCACCACGGTCCCCGGACGTTCATGACCGCATACGGCTTCGTGAGACCCGCCGTACATCAGGACACGCCTGCCTTGGAGGAAGCTGAATGCTCCCGGCCATGGATCCAGTCCTCGAATTCTGTGGGCGATCCGGTTTGCGGATTCGTCCCATTGGATCAAACCATCCGCCTTCTCCAACAGGGGAGCATACGTCGCCTTCAAAGAGTCCTGAGGGCTGGGAATCAGAATTCGGCGTTTCAAACCCTTGAGGGTCTTTGTCAGAAGCTCGCATCCCGCCTCCGCCAGCCGGTCGTGCAGGGTTCCCGCAGTATCCTGAGGGCGGATAGGTACGGAACTTTGGAGAAGGATGTCCCCGGTATCCATGCCCTGATTCATGAGCATCGTGGTCACACCGGTCACCGGATAGCCTAAAATAATGGCCCACTGAATGGGCGCCGGGCCCCTAAGCCGCGGCAGCAACGAAGCATGGACGTTCACGGCGCCCCGTTCCGGCGCCTTGAGCAACTCAGTGGGAAGCAACAACCCGTAAGCCACCACCACATACACGTCACAACCGTAACGAGCAATCGCTTCAACGGTCTCGGGATGTTTCAGGGATCGAGGCTGAAGTACCTGCAGGCCGTACTTCAGGGCCGTCTCCTTAACGGGCGGAGGCCGGAGCAGACGCCCCCGTCCCCTGGCGCGATCCGGTTGGGTAACCACAAAAGCCACCTCTTCGCCCTCCCGAATCAGCCGCTCCAGATGAACGGCCCCGAACTCAGGCGTTCCGAAGAAGCCGACGCGAAAACTCATTCACCCACCTGTTGCGCCTTCTTAAGGCGCCTAAGATACAAACTTCGTTTCAACCGGCTGATTCGGTCTATAAACAGAATACCGTCCAGGTGGTCGATTTCGTGCTGGAGCACGATGGCGGCTAAATCCCTGGCCTCGAGTTCCACCGGCCGACCCGTCCGATCCATCCCGCGCACACAGACCCGCGAACTCCGCTTCACCTCGGCGTTGTATTCCGGCACACTCAAACATCCTTCCTCGAAGAGGATTTCACCTTCGCACTCCACGATCTCGGGATTCACGAGAGCCACCAAGTCGGGCCGACCTTCTCTCTGATCCACGTCGAACACGATGACTCTACGGTTAATCCCTACCTGGGGAGCCGCAAGCCCTATGCCGGGCGCCGTGTACATGGTTTCGGCCATATCATCGACCAGAGTCTGAATTTCTTCGCCCCAGTCTTCCACGGGCGCACTTTTCACGATCAGCCTTTGGTCCGGATAGGTAATGATAGTACGAACAGCCATATATGGTCTTCTCCCTCTGAATGAGTCGGGACAAAGTCCAACCCTTCGATCTCCCCGCTTCCGTTTTCGGACCTCCGACTCATCCGGCGCTGTGCTTCAACTGTTTAAAAAGTATCGCATCATCATCGGGTGCACAAGCCGCCCTCCGAAAAAAACCGCCTTCGGCCGGAAACCTTGCGGAAATGCAGAAATCCGGCGGATTCATCGGGTGAACCCACCTCACAAACCCATTGGGGCTTTCTACCGAAGGGGCGGCCGGAAAAACCATGCGCCATTCTGAGCGTAAACTCAGAGCATGCTCGCCGGATCCACGTCCAGCGAAACGGACGTGGACGTGCGGCGCCCCAGTTCCCGGCAAAGGGGCCATGCCCTCCGCAGGAACCTGTTCAACGGCACGGCTCCCGCCCCTTTGATCAACAGGTGCCATCGATAGCGACCCCTGAGCTTCCCTAAGGGAGCCGGGGCCGGTCCGAGCACCCGCACACGGGGATCCCCGGCAGCCTGTTCTTTGATCGTATCGCCTACCACCCCGGCCGTATCACGACACCGGGTCGGGTCTTCCGAGCTGATCCGAAGGGCCGCCAGCCTGGAAAACGGAGGATATAACAGCTCGTTACGATAAACCAGCTCATCCAGGTAAAAACCATGATACGCATGATGTCGGGCATGTCGGAGACAGTAGTGATCCGGATGGAAAGTCTGGATAATCACCTTCCCGGGACTCTCGCGTCGGCCGGCTCGTCCGGAAACCTGGCTGAGAATCTGATAGGTGCGTTCCGTGGAGGCAAAGTCCGGGAAATGCAGCGAATGGTCGGCGGATAAGACGCCCACCAGAGTCACGCCCGGAAAATCGAGGCCCTTGGCAATCATTTGAGTACCCACCAGTATGTCCATCTCACCGCTGTGAAACGCTCTCAGCACCTGGAACAGTCGGCTCCGATCGGCAACGGTGTCCCGATCCAGACGTCCGATACGGGCTGATGGAAACCGTTCCGCCAGCGTTTCCTCCAGCTTCTCCGTACCCATGCCCAGAGGAATCAGGCGATGAAATCCGCATACGGGACACAGATCCTCGAAGGGATGTGTGTATCCGCAATGGTGACACAGTAGGTAGTCTCCGGAACTCCCGGAGTCCCGATGTAAGGTCAAGGCTACCTGGCAGTTGGCGCATTGCACCGTCGTTCGGCAGTTTGGACACAGAAGCAACGGAGCATATCCCCTCCGATTCAACAGCAAAATGACTTGTTCTCTCCGGTCGAGAGTTCCCTCCAAGCTCTCCGCCAAAATGCGGGAAAGCTTAGCGCCCCGCTTTTCTTGAGCCATATCAACTAGTTGTACCTCAGGTAATTGACCTTCTCCAATGCGACGGGGCAAAGATGCAAATGCATACTTCCCGCGAACAGCATGATGGTAGCTTTGGAGTGAAGGGGTAGCGCTTCCCAGGACAACCAATGCACCGACCATCTTGCCGCGGACCAGAGCCAGGTCCCTGGCCTGGTATCTCAGGCGATCCTCCTGTTTGTAGGCCTGATCGTGCTCCTCATCCACCACGATCAAACCCAACCTTGAAAGAGGAGCGAACACGGCCGAACGCACTCCCAGTACCACAGACGCCTCGCCTTTGAGAATCCTGAGCCACTGGTCGAAACGTTGTCCGCTGGACAACCCGCTGTGCAATAAGGCCAGGCGATCCCCAAAACGGGACCGGAACACCGCTTCCATCTGCGCGGCCAGAGTGATCTCCGGCGCCATTACCAGGGCCGTGCGACCCCTCTCCAAAGTTTCCCGCACCGCCCTCAGGTAGAGTTCGGTCTTCCCGCTCCCGGTAACCCCGTGTAAGAGAAGGGAATGGAATCCTTCGGCGGACAGCGCATCACTCAGAACGCTTCGAACCCGATCCTGGTCCGCCGTAAGTTCCGGGATTTCGTAGTGCACAGCCACGTCCTCACCAAAAGGATTGCGATACACGTCCTGGAGCAGAGTCCGGAGAATCCCTTTTCGTTCCATGGTTCGGAGCGTTGAAGCACATCCGGGAAATCGCTCGGCCACTTCCGAGCGGGGTCGCTCCGGCTTCTGGGCCACGTATTTCCATATTTCCTCCTGCCGGGAAGTCATGTCCCCGGGATAGGGCTCGGCCCGAAGCATTTTGATCCGTAAAGGACGAACCGCATCCCGGCTCAATCGTCCGGTACACGCGATCCATCCTTTGGTCGAAAGCCTCCGAAGAACGGAATGAAAATCCTCCTCCGAGATTTTACCGGCCAAAGCGCGCGCGGTACACCCTCCTTCTCGTTTGAGCAGGGAGAGCACAGCGGACTCCCTAAGGTCGGCGGCGCCTTCCGTCATGGCTTCCCGTCCCGCCGGAGTCAGGCGGTAGGATTTCCGGGTTCCCACTCCCAGCCCGGTGGGAAGCGCAGTACGGATAACCAGGCCGATGGGATACATGTAATACTTGGAGATCCAGGATAGAAAAGGGATGAGGTCTCTCGGAAACCAGGGAAACGGATCCAATATCTCGACAATGGACTTGAGTTCTCTTTGGGGCTCTTCGCGCCGTATGTCGAGGATGTATCCATTGAGCATACGGCGACCGAATGGGACCAGCACTCGGTGACCCATCTCCACCCGGGTTTCCAGATGATCCGGAACCAGATAGGTGTACGCACCGGCCACAGCCACAGGCAAGGCCACGTCCACCACCATGGAATCCTTCTTATCCGCCTGTAGGCCTTCCAAATGCGTACCCGCTTGACAAAACGATGATCATTCTTAATGCTCTGGACAATCCGTATTACACCGGTTTACGGCAGACAGGATGGTCATGATCCGGACACGCGATGCGGTGGAATCCCGTGAAATGAGGAATTCATCGTGCAGACCGCGGCCGCCCTGTTCGACAATCCGTCGAGCCCGTTCCAATACCAACTCTTTCGAAACGATCAGGAACCGACATGATCCCCAATAGAAACCTGAGCATGTTGCTGATGGCCGTATTCCTCACCGGACTGCTGGTTGTCCCTCCGTCTTTTGCCGGCGCCATTCGGATCCGCATAGGTCACGACCGCTCCCTCACCCATGGAGTAAACATCGGACTTCTCCAGTTCAAGCAGGCGGTGGAAACCCGAACCAATCGCACCATGAGCCTTGAAATCATCCCCGAGGGCGCGTGGGGCGAGGGAAGATCCCTGCTGGAGCAGGTGCTCATGGGGAATATCCAGATGGCGGTGATCCCGTTGTATTTGACGCTGCATTTAGTACCCCAGGCAGCCGTTCTGGAACTGCCCTTTCAGTTTCATCATCGTCACACGGCCTACAGAATGCTGGATGGGGAGTATAGAGAAGTGCTGTTCGATTTGTACCGGGGGGCCGGTTTGCCGGCTTTGGCATGGGTGGATTTCGGAGGCGCCGCCGTGGTAAACGCCCGCAGGCCTCTGTACCGCCCCGAAGATTTTCGGGGTCTGCGCATCAATGGTCCCGAATCTCCCCTCTTTTACGACACCATGAGCGCTCTGCAGGCCGTCCCCGGCAGTCTGCGGGGCAACGAACTGGCACAGGCCTTGGAAAAACGCGACGTGAACGCCCTGCTCATCCCACTGGATCAGATTCCGGACACAAGCCTCAAAGACACCAACCGATTCGTGACGGTGTCTTTTCAGACTCTTCACCTGGGGGTCTTGGTGATCAATAACTCTTTCTGGAAGGAGCTGGCGCCCAAGTTCCGCTCCATTTTACGTGAGGCCGCCTATGATTTCGAGATCATCAACCGCGGATACCAGACTCAACAGGAAATTCATGCGCTCCGGGAGTGCCTGTCCAAAGGACTGAACGTGGTGTATCTAAGCTTCTCGGACCGGAGACAGTTTCGGGACAAAATGAACCCGGTCTACGAGAACTGGCGGCACATCCTGGGTCCCGAATGGTTCGACGCATTTGCATCCGCCGTTACGGCAGAATCCATATTCTGACCGGAGGCGTCATTATTCCCATGGCGGTAAACACCGGCTTCCGATCATCCAGCAGCGGAGCATAACGAGCCAACACCCTGTTAAAGGCTTCGCGATTTCGTTCACCGACGGCATGGAGCGCAGGGGTCTTTTTGAGGACCCTCACCGGATCCACGTACTTTCCATCCTGAATGATGCGGAAGTCCAAGTGGGGACCCGTGGCCAATCCCGTCATGCCCACCCATCCAATGAGCTGGCCCTGTTTCACTCGTCTGCCCGCCCGTACACCCCCCGCAAACCCCCGCAGGTGACCATAACAGGACACTAAACCCGAAGCGTGGCGGACTTTCACGAAGTTGCCGAATCCACCCCTCCAGCCGGCAAACTCCACCTTTCCGTCTCCGATGGATTGAACCGGTGTTCCCTGCGGAGCGGCATAATCCACTCCCAAATGCGGCCGGTAGATCTTGAGGATGGGGTGCAATCGCGAATGCGAAAAATGAGAACTGATCCGTGTGTACTGAAGAGGCGATTTAAGGAATTGCTTCCTCAGATTTGCCCCTTGGCGATCATAATACGTTTCTTCCCCATTTTCCTCCAGGAACAGGAAGGCTTCCAGATCCCGCCCTTCATTGGTAAACCGGGCGGCCAGAATGGTCCCGTCCCGCACGGCGGAATCCTTCCGGTACCATTTCTCGTATACGATCTTGAATCGGTCTCCTTTACGCACATCCACCAGAAAGTCCACGTCCCAGCAGAAGATGTTCACCAGTCGGTCCACAAGCGCGGGAGAAAGCCCGGCCTTCATCGCACTTTCGTAAAGGCTGGTCTCCACGACCCCCTCCACCGTATGAATCCGAGGGGTCAGGGCGACCAGACGTTTTTGAACGGCGAATCCATCATCCGAAGGTTCTATAAGCACTTGGTATTCATTCTTCTTCTCGTACTCCAACCGGAACCAATCATCTTCGAAGTTCTTTCGCTTCAAGGTGAGAACATCTCCCACGGCGATGCGCCGCATATCCAGCTCGCCACGGGCTTCCCGAACGGCCTCGGCGGCCACGTTTCCAGGCAGCCCTAATCGCACGGCGGCATTGAAAAAGGTATCACCGCGCTGGAACTCCAGAGAGTCGACGTGAAACTCGGCGGCGGACTTCGATGCGATTGATTCCGACACTCTCATGGACGCCGGGGCCGGAGGCATGACCGTGCTGTCCGGGGGGTACCCGGTGGAAAGTCCTCCCGACTCGCGTGAGTAAAACCGGGAACCGAAACGCCGAGCCGGAAGTTCCGTCGAGGCTACGGACAGTGAGCCCCACCAGGCCCGGTGTTGCAGCTCGACCCGTTCTTCGGATACGGAACTGCGGGGGACCCCGCTGTTACGAGGCGAAGAGAGAGTCCAGGAATCCGAGCAGATCAGCAGGCTTAATACCACATACAACACAAAGCCCAAAATCAGCTTTGACTTGGCAGGCTCCGGTGAAGGCTTGAAGCATCCGTGCATATTCAAGGCTCCCAACATGTTTATGAACTTGGTTTGTGGACTGCACTAAACCGGAAACGGTGCTGAAAAAAGGGATACGACGAGATGTGCTCGGCGGAGTGCGAGCAGGGCGTAAAAAGAAACGAGCGTCAACGTCTACATGAGGCATGCCTGAGATTGCGTGCGTTCCAAGGGTTCTTTTCTTGAAATACCATTGTCCCGGAACTGCTTTTATTGGGCGGCCGGAAACCCACCAACCGGCTTTCTCGTTGCTGTTCGAGTACCTATATAGCAAATCCATCGGAGAAAGCAAAAGCATTTTTGAACCCTTAACATGGGTTTCCCGCTTGAATTCCGCCGATCCCTGTGCGTAGATACAAGAAAACCACATGATGGAGCCCTGCGGATCCCGAACTTTCCTCGAGCGGGAGGTATCAATCATCCTTGGATAGAAAATTCCGCCAGAAACTGGAAGGATTACAGAAGGTGGTACTCTACGCATTGAGTCGGGCTCCGGATGAATTCGGCCTATTGCCCGACCCGGAAGGGTACGTATCGTTAAAGGATCTGGTGAAAGCTCTTTCCGAGGAACCGGATTGGCCCCACATCCGCCTTTCACACCTCCAGGAGATACGGATCCACGACCTGCGGGGAGAATTTGAAATCCGAGACGGGCGGATGCGCGCGACGACTCGTGAAGCCTCGGCGGGTTCTTATGAAATCGTAGCGGCCCCGAAGTTATTGTACATCGCCTTGAGACCCCGTTCATGGCCCCACGTGACGGAACAAGGCCTTAGACCCTTCACCGGAGCATGGGTGGTTCTATCCCGCGACAAGGAACTGGCCCTGCGAATCGGCAGAAGAAAAGATCCCGAGCCGATCCTGGTGGAAGTCCATGCGGAGCGGGCGCAGTCCCAGGGGGTCTCGTTTTTCGCGGCCGGCCGTCATCTCGTGGTCGCTCCTTATGTCCCCTGCAACTTTTTGAACGGCCCTCCCGTTGAACCCCAGGAACTGAGACAGACAACCGGTTCGGAGCAACCCAAGAAGAATTCCGCCGTCTTACGGGATCTTCCTGGTTCGTTCTTCCTGAATCCAGACCGGGATCTGCCCTCTCGTCCCAAGCCCGGAGCAAGCCGGACGTCCCTGAAGAGCAAAGGTGGTGGAGCCACGGACAAACGATCTCGAAGGGAAGCTCGGGACTTGAAGAAGGGCAGGCGTTGACTCGACCGCACTTCGTGCCATGGAATTGAAAACGTTCAACGAACAAGAACTGGGCATCGTCCATACTGCCGTGGATATCGCCGAAGACGCCACGGCCGACCACTTCCGGTTCTCTTCCAGCGAATGGAACAGAATACGTTATGATATCAAGACATTGGCGCATCTTAACGAAGATGAGATTACTCACCAGGCATTTGCTCAACTCTTCAAATACTCTCGGGACCCACATATCCCCCCCCTGCCTCATCGGGTCCTGGATTTCTACCTGATCTGCCTTCAGGATCATATCATACTGGAAGCGCTTGCCCGTGAACCCCGCCTCACTCTCCTGGGAATCTGTCTCTACATTTTGACCCACGAACTGGTTCACGTGGTGCGATTCTCCAAATATTACAAACGCTATGAATGTTCCGACGAAGAAAGAGAAAGAGAAGAATCCGTGGTACATCACCTGACGTACGACATTCTCAAGAAACTCAACTGGCGTGAAATGGAGTACATTCTCCACTCCTACACCGAATTTCGGAATACGGACCGGATCGTGGTTTGATGCGTCATGACGCCCTATCCTCCCGGATAGAGGCAAGAAGCCGGAACTGATTCGGGATGCTTTTCGCCCTCCCCGGAACGTTCCCGGCTCTTTCCGCGCAGCACGCTGAACTCCGCTGATCTCAGAAGTCGCGCACGTTTTTCATTGACACGCTTCCGCAATTGCTCTATCAATAACAGTTCAATTTCTCAAAGTGGAGGAGCGATTTTGGCAAACCACCCATCGGCGCTGAAACGAGCCCGTCAAAACGAGCAACGGCGAAAACGCAACCAGTCGATCAAGACCCGGGTGCGTAATTTGATGAAGAAGGTAAACAAGGCCGTAGAGGATCGATCCATACCCGAGGCCGAATCCGCTCTCCGGCAAACCGTAGCGGGCATTCACAAAGCATCCGCCAAGCGGGTCCTGCACCGCAGGACAGCGGACCGGTATATATCCCGGCTCAGCCGCAAGGTGAGCGCTCTGTCACAGCGGGTTTCCTGAAATCCAACCCTCGGAACGCCGCCGAAACGGCTCCCAAAAGGAATCCGGCACAGCCCCCTTTCCGGGCGCCGGGGTTGTTTGGGAATTCCGAGGGTCGGCGCCGTTAGAAACAGCCCTCCCCTTCCGGAAGCGACTGCGGCGTATACGGGGCAAGGAGCGCATTCTTTTCTTTTTTCTTGATTCCTTCCAAAATCTGTGGAAACTCGTGTTCAGCCCGGCAGATAAGAGAGTGACGTACTCACCCTGCAAAGGTGTGTGAATCACGGAAAGTCTTGGTGCGTCTTCGCCGCGGCACGGGTTTTCAAAACGACGCTTCGAGGTCAACGCTCCAATCACGATGCGCTTACCTGCGGATTCGCGCACGCTCAGAGGAGGCCGCCATGACCGCGATGAACTCCAAGAAACGCGTCCTCGCACTTTTCCGGAGGGATCCCATTGATACCATGCCCCTGTTCAGCGGACTCTCCATGCTGGTGCTTCCCGCACTGCAAGAGGCAGGGCTCCTGTTTTCCCGGATACACCAAGACGCCGGACTCATGGCCCGAGCCGCCTTGTCATCCACCCGCAGGATGGAGTTCGACGGCATCGTCGTTCCCTACGATATCGCCATCCTCTCCGAGGCCTTGGGGAACCATGTAAACTTTTACGAAGACACCGCCGAAGTGGTATTCCCCACGGTGCCCCAGAAAATCTGGAAAGACCTGGACGAGGTGCGTGTACCGGAGAATGTACTTGAAAGAGGCCGTATCCCCCTGGTGAGGAAGGCTGTGGAAATAATCCGCGCGGAGGCGCCCCAATATCCGGTGGGAGTCTGGCAAAGGGGTCCTTTCACACAGCTGGGGCAACTGCTCGAGTTGGAGGAAGTCCTGAAGGCGACCTTCAAGACCAAGTCCAAGGTGGAGATCGCCCTGGACAAGCTCACGGAAATGGTCATCGCGGTAGGGCGTTTCTGGCTGGAAGCGGGAGCGGACTATATCACTCTGAGTGAACCAAGCGCATCCGGGGATGTTTTGCCTCCCCGCCTCTTCAAGAGCCTGATCCAGCCCAGGCTTACACGGATTCTCGATGCATGGCCTTCCCCCAAAGTTCTTCATATCGCGGGAAAGACGGACGCCTTAGTGGAAATGATGGTGGATTGTGGTGCGGATGCTCTCGCGGTGGACAAGAAAAACAATCTGAGTGAAACCCGCGTTAAGATCGGCTCGGACCGGTTGCTTTTCGGAAATTTCGACGTCTACGACCTCCCGTGCAAGCCGGAGACAACGGTGGAACAAGCGGAGTCCGCCATACGGGGGATCATCGACGCTGGAGTGGACGCCGTGTGGCCGGGTTCGGACCTGTGGCCCGATATGAGGCCGGAGAATATGGCAGCCATGGTGCGGACGGTGCACGAATACGGCAGGCGCCCAACTCCTGCGGTGGGACGCCTGTGACGACCCGAAACCACGAAAAAAAGCCGCCTTGGTCGGAGAAACGGAGAAACCAACAGGGAACCACGTTTCTGGACGGGACGTAGGAGGGGGTTCTTTGTGGAAACTGCGAGGAAGGTGTGCAAAGACGAAAGACGAATTAGAATCCGACGAACATTCGCTCTTCCATCTTCTCCGCCAGATTCCGCAGGATCTTTCGAAGCGCCGCCTGCCGATTGAACTCCGTGGTCACAGGATCCGACGTGGACACCGGATACCCTTCCTGAAACGCCATCTCCTCCACCTTCCAGAGAGTCTGCCCGGACGCCGTGCGGGTCAGTTCCAGCGAAAGAGTAAGCACGACGCGACGTTCCACGGCATGACGGTCCGGGCCGTGCGAAAGAGCGGACGTCTGTATGCGGCGGATACTCCCTTGAAGCACGGCATCCGCCTTCTCCGTAGGCGCCACATCAAAGGTTCCCCGTCGATTCAGCTCTTCGATGAAAATCTTCGTAGCGACGGCTTCCAAACCAGGCTCGTTGGTTCGGTTGTCCATTACCGGCACCGCGATCCTCCGAAGATCCGGGGGAATGGCTCCGGGCCCTCCCTGGAGTCGGTATCCGCAGGCGCAAAGCATTAGGATCCCTGATACCAAAGCGGCGCGACAGCAGAAGGACATGCTAGGAAACCACAATGTTCACCAGCCTCCCGGGCACCACCACGACTTTTCGGATGGTTTTCTCATGGATCCATTTCTCCACCCGCTCGTCCTCGATGGCTTTGCGACGGATCAGGTCCTGATCCGCGTCCGGGGCCACCAGAATTCGACTTCTCAGCTTGCCGTTTACCTGGATGGCGACTTCGATCTCATCGGCCAGCACGGCATCGGGATTATATCGCGGCCAAGGTCGGCGGCTCAGCTCTCCGGGTCGATCCAAAATACTCCAGAGTTCCTCCGCAAAGTGAGGCACAAACGGAAACAAAAGCACCAGGAGCGCCTCCACGGCTTCTACCGTCACCTTCCGGACCAGGACACTCGATGAGTCTGCTTCTTCCAGAGTTTTGTTGATCTGGTTGGTTAATTCCATGACTGCCGCGATGGCCGTATTGAAGTGAAACCGGTCTTCTATGTCGTCCGTCACCTTCTTGATGGTTTGATGGCTCTTGCGGTGCAACGTCTTGAGAGGCTCATCAAGGGTCACATCCCGTGCATACGGGGACACGGACTTCAATTCCTCCACCCGATCCACCACCAGGCGCCACACTCGATTCAGAAACCGATAAGCGCCTTCGACTCCCTGCTCGCTCCACTCCAGGTCCCTTTCGGGCGGCGACGCAAATAGACAAAACAGCCGCACCGTGTCCGCTCCGTAGTGTCCGATCAATGTTTCCGGATCCACCACGTTTCTCTTGGACTTCGACATTTTGACCTTGGGACCCAGAATCACGGGGCGGCCGCATTTGGGACATTTCTGATCGTTCACCTCGATGGGGAAAAGATATCCGTGGACCGGACATTGATAGGTTTCATGGCACACCATCCCCTGCGTCAGCAAATTGGTGAACGGTTCGTCCGCAGCCAACAATCCCAGGTCCCGCATTACTTTGGTGTAGAACCTCGAATAGAGCAGGTGGAGTATAGCGTGCTCGATACCGCCGATGTAGTGATTCACCGGCATCCAGTAATCCACGCGGCTTCTATCCAGTGGACCCCGGTCGTAATCCGCGGAGGCGAATCGGGCGAAATACCAGGACGATTCCACAAAAGTATCCATGGTATCCGTCTCTCTCCGGGCCTCGGCGCCACAGTTGGGACAGGTCGTCCGAACGAAGGAATCAAGCAACGGCAGCGGGGATCGTCCATCTTCTCCCATCTCGGCGTCCTCGGGAAGCACCACGGGAAGATCCCGATCCGGAACGGGAACAATGCCACAGACTTGGCAATATACGACGGGAATAGGGGCTCCCCAGAAGCGCTGCCGGGAGATGCCCCAGTCTCTCAGCCGGTAGTTCACCGTCTTGAACCCCAGATCCTTCTCCTCCAAATACTCGGCGATGCGGTCCAGGGCTTCCACGTTATGCAATCCGTCAAACAGCCCCGAGTTCACCAAATATCCCTCGTCTTCGTAGGCCTCGTTCATGGTGTCCGGACTCAGCACCCGGTCTTCGGGTTGAATTACCACCACCAGAGGCAGGCCGTATTTGCGGGCGAATTCAAAATCCCTCTGGTCATGGGTGGGAACAGCCATGACAGCCCCGGTCCCGTAGTGGGCCAGGACGAAGTTGGCGACATATATGGGCATTCGAAGCCCTGTGAGCGGGTTTAGGCAGTGCTTCCCCGTGAACACCCCCTCCTTTTCCATCTGGTCGGAAGTCCTCAGGTAGGATTCCACCCGGAGAGTGCGGTCAATGAACGCGTCCACCTCGGCTTCGCGGCCGGTTCCCCGGGCGATTTCTCGGGACAGTTCCAGCTCCGGTGCAAGACACATGAACGTGGCGCCGTACAATGTGTCCTGGCGGGTAGTGAATACCTGAATAGGATCCCTCCCATCCTCCCTGGGAAAACGCACCACGGCGCCATGGCTCTTCCCGATCCAATTTCTCTGCATGGTAAGGACCCGTTCAGGCCAGCCCCCCATCCGATCCATGCATTCCAGAAGCTCTTCCGCATACTCCGTGATTTTGAAGAACCAGCCGTCCATTTCCTTCTGGATCACTTCCTGATCCGTGTGGCGCCAACAAAAGCCGTTCTCTACCTGTTCGTTGGCCAGGACGGTCTGGCATTTGGGACACCAGTTCACCAGGGATCGTTTCTTGTAGGCCAGCCCCCGTTCATACATGCGCGAAAAGATAAGCTGCTCCCATCGATAGTAATCCGGGTCACAGGTGGCGAACTCCCGACTCCAGTCATAACTAAACCCCATCCGTTTGAGCTGATGCTTCATGGTCCGTATGTTGTTCCGGGTCCAGACGGCGGGATGGATCTTGTTCTCGATGGCGGCGTTTTCCGCCGGCATGCCAAAGGCGTCCCATCCCATGGGGTGCAGTACGTTGAACCCGTTCATGCGTTTGTATCTGGCCACCACGTCTCCAATGGTATAGTTACGTACATGACCCATATGAATCTTTCCCGAAGGGTACGGGAACATTTCCAGCAGGTAGAACTTGGGCATGGACGGATCTTCCGAGACACGGTCGTACCCCCCATCCTCCCAGTGCTTCTGCCATTTCTTCTCAATTTCCTGCGGGTTATAGATTCGTTCCATCGGTCTCATTTCCGTTTCATGGGTTCATCCGGATTCTTGGTCCACGAGGAGTCCATTCTAAGAGAACGGTAGATACTGTCCAGAATACCATTTATAAACGATCCCGATTCCTCTCCACCGAACTTTTTACCTAAGTCCACCGCCTCATTCAGAGACACTTTGGGGGGAATCTCTTCCATATGGAGAAGTTCGTACAATGCCATTCTCAAGACATTCCGATCCACAAGGGACATGCGGTCCAGACGCCAGTTCTCCGAGTGGCTCTCAAGCTTCCGGTCCAATTCCTCCCGGCGTTCCGAAACCCCCATAACGAGGGAATGAACCAGAGTGGTAAGGGGCTTGCCGGCGTTGAAAGAGACCTCGAACAATTTCAACGCCTCCACAGCCCGTAGTTTGCAGGCGTCCATTTGAAACAGGATTTGAATGGCCTGTTCGCGAGCCTTTCTTCGGCTTGACATGAAGCATCACAGCTGTTTCATCAGGTTGGCCATTTCGATGGCGGAAAGCGCGGCTCCCCAGCCTTTGTTTCCGGACTTGGTTCCCGCCCGTTCCACCGCCTGCTCAATGGTATCCGTGGTGAGAACGCCGAATATGACGGGAACGCCCGTATCCAGGGTTACCGCGGCCACCCCCTTGGAGACCTCTGCAGCCACATACTCGAAATGGGGAGTGGCGCCCCGTATGACTGCTCCCAGGCAGATCACCGCATCGTATCGGCCGCTCTCGGCCAACTTGCGACTCACCAGCGGAATCTCGAAGGACCCCGGCACCCGGACCAGATCGATGGACCCTTCGTCCGCTCCGTGCCGCAGGAGAGAATCCATGGCTCCTTCCAACAAACGCGCCGTGATGAAATCATTGAACCGGCTGACCACGATTCCGAAACGCAGGTTCTGGGCCTGCAGGTGCCCCTCCAATACTCTGGGCATAACCACCTCGTCCATTAGACAATTAGACATCCAGCAAGTGGCCAAGTTTGGCGCACTTGGTTTTGAGATATCTCAGGTTCACCGGATTCGGGCATACCGTGAGTGGGACCCGCTCCACCACCGTCAGACCATATCCCTCCAACCCGATAATCTTCTTGGGATTGTTGGTAAGGAGCCGCATCTTCTGCACACCCAGGTCGGCCAAAATCTGCGCCCCGATACCGTAGTCCCGCAAATCCGGCTGGAATCCCAACTCCAGGTTCGCCTCCACCGTGTCCTTGCCTTCGTCCTGAAGGGCGTAGGCTTTAAGCTTGTTGATCAAGCCGATACCCCGCCCCTCCTGGTGCATATACAGCACTACGCCCTTTTCCGCCGCCTGAACCTTGTTCAGGGCCTCGGCCAACTGCTCCCCGCAATCGCACCGCAACGAGTGAAATACGTCTCCCGTGAGACATTCGGAATGAACCCGAACCAGCACTTCGTCTCCGGGCAGAATTTCTCCCTTGACGAGAGCTAAATGCTGGTGATCGTCCACGTCGTTTTCGTACACCACGCATTTGAATCGCCCGGCAGGCGTGGGAAGAATCGCCGTGGCCACACGGCGAACCAGTCGTTCGTTTCGCATGCGGTATGCAATGAGATCAGCCACCGTGCAGATCTTGAGCTCGAATCGTTGAGCCAATTTTTCCAGATCCGGCATCCGGCTCATGGTACCGTCTTCGTTCATGATCTCACAGATCACTCCCGCAGGCTGCAACCCTGCCAACCGCGCCAGATCCACGGATCCCTCCGTCTGGCCCGTGCGAACGAGTACACCGCCCTTGCGGGCTCGCAGGGGAAACACGTGCCCCGGAACCTTCAAATCCCCTTCCCTGAGATCTTCCGAAACGGCCTTTCGAATGGTGTACGCGCGTCCGGCCGCGGACTGGCTGTTGTGGGGATTGTTTCGGGCATCTATAGAAACCGTAAACGCGGTTTGAAAAGGAGAGCGGTTGTCTCGGACCATCAGCGGCAAATTGAACCGGTCCAGCATTTCCGGCGCCATAGAAAGACAGATGAGCCCCCGGCCATACTTGGCCATGAAGTTCACGGTTTCCGGGGTCACCTTGTCCGCGGCCAGTGTCAGGTCCCCTTCGTTCTCACGATCCTCGTCATCCACCAAAATGACCATCCGGCCCTGGCGTATCTCATGAATGGCTTCTTCTATGCTGCATACCGGCATGACACTAAGCCTCGCGTTCAATTCGGATCCGGTTGTTGACGCTGAAAGGATCTACCGCGTTCCGTCGCCCGGAAACCCGCGCGACGGAAAGTCCTGGATTCCTGTCAACACGCCGATACCCCGTCGGCTCCTGCCTCTGGGCTCCCCGGCCCCGGACTTCCGCAGATGGAGATCGTCACGGTGAAACGAATCCGTATTTCGCCAAGCTTTCCAGAGAAAGCCCGCCCGGATGAGGTTTGACGTCAGCCCCTCCGCCGTGTCGGAGCAGGCGTTCCACGTATTTTCCGATCAGGTCCGTTTCAATATTCACCCGATCTCCCTCCCTGCAAAATTGCAGCGTAGTACGATTCACCGTGTGAGGGACCAAGTTCGCTTCGAAATAGGTCGGCCCGCACTCGTTCACGGTCAGGCTCACCCCATCCAAGGCCACGGAGCCCTTGACGACCAAGAACTTGGTCAGTTCTTTCGGAATCTGCACCCTGAGCCGGATCGAACTAGAACTGGACGTTCTTATCAGGATCGTGCCGATGGAGTCAACATGCCCGCTCACGAGGTGCCCGCCCAGACGATCCGAGAGCCTCAGAGCTCTCTCCAGATTGACTGGGTCTCCCTGAGCCAAAAATCCCAAGGCCGTCCGCGCCAGGGTTTCGTCCGACACGAAAAACTCCACTCCGGCGCCCCGGAATGCCGACACCGTCAGGCAGACGCCATTGAGGGCGATGCTTTCCCCCAACTCCGGGTCCCTGAGAAAGGGCGCATCCACATCGAGAATCCCTTCCCGTCCATTCCGCACGATGCGGATTACGCGACCTACTCCCTGAACCAGTCCGGTGAACACGGAATCCTTGCCCCGCCTTTCTCGATGGTCACGGCGCTCTGAGATACCCTTCCAGAAGAACATCCTCCCCAAACCGCCGGACTCTTAAACCACGCACGTTCAGGCAGCCGTCGATCCTGCGGATCCCAAGGTCCCCCACCATTCCCGGAGCATCCGGACCTCCCAGAATCTTCGGAGCATAAAAAAAATACACTTTGTCCACCACTCCTTCGCCTATCGCGGAAGCACTCACCTCGGCGCCTCCCTCGATAAGCACGGATGTGATGTCCCGCGCGGCGAGTTCCCGCATTACGGCGCTCAACGACACTCGTCCGTTTCGCTCTTCCACCTCGAGCACTTCGGCGCCGATTCTCTCCATCAGGCGTTTCCGCTCGGAATCCGCTCCTCGGCAGGTACAAATCAGCAATCCGGCGCGAGACTCCTTGTTAAAAACCCGCCGGTCGGGTGACAACGTCAGTCGACTGTCCAGAATAACCCGCAGAGGGTCCCGGCCTGGGGAATACCGGCACGTCAGACGGGGATCATCCGCTCTTATGGTTCCCATCCCCACCAGGATGGCATCCGAAGCGGCCCGGAGTCTGTGAACGAACCGGCGGGAGCGCTCGTTGGTAATCCACTGGGAATCACCAGTCGCCGTCGCGGTTTTCCCATCCAGGGTGGCCGCCGTCTTCAGAGCCACAAAGGGTCGGTTCCGGGTGACGAATACGGTGAACGCTTCATTCAGATGGGCGCACTCGGAATCCAGGATACCGCAGTCCACTTGAATTCCGGCATCCATGAGACGTTTCGCGCCACCTCCCTGCACACGAGAATTCGGGTCCTTCTGACCGATTACCACCCGTCGAATTCCACTCTTTAGGACCGCCTCCGTGCAGGGGGGTGTCTTCCCAAAATGATTGCACGGCTCCAGAGTCACATACAATGTAGCCCCGCGAGCCGCATCACCGGCTTCTTCCAGAGCAATCCGTTCGGCATGGGGTCCTCCGGCATAGGCGTGGAAGCCCCTGCCCACCACCCGGTCACCGCGCACTACCAAGGCGCCCACCATGGGGTTCGGCGATGTTCGCCCCCATCCCCTGCAGGCCCGTCGTAAAGCCAGGGTCATGAATTCCCTATCCGCTGTCGGGTCCGGCATTCTCCCCCTTTCGATTACGTTCCCGCACCAGCTTCTCCAATTCCGACATGAACTCGTTGATGTCCGCAAACCGGCGATACACCGAGGCGAACCGGACATAGGCCACATCGTCCAGTTCCCTGAGCCTGGCCATAACCCGCTCCCCGATTTCCCGGGTGGGAATTTCTTTTTGCTGACTCTCGTGAAGCCCCCGTTCCAGTTCGTCCAGAAAAGATTCGATCACATCCACACTGACGGGTCGTTTCTCCAAAGCCTTCTTGATTCCCTCATAGATCTTCTGACGGCTGAACGGCTCCCTTCGATGGTCTTTCTTGACCACCATGGGCAGGATTTCTTCCACGCGTTCATACGTCGTAAACCGCCTTCCACATCGGCTGCAACCGCGGCGCCTGCGAATGGCCAAACTATCTTTGCTCAATCTCGAATCGATAACTTTGTTGTCGACATGGCCGCAATAGGGACATTTCACGACAATCACTCCACATGGAAGGGCTCTCACAAGATCGGCCGGCCGTCGAAACAAACCCCGGCCGAAAGAGGCATCACGGGAGGGTGGGCGCTAAACTCGGTTCTTCAAGGAACGGGAAATCGATCACACAATGCTTCGACCTCCTCACGGACCCGCTTGATCAGGGCTTCATCTTCGGGATTGGATAACACTTCTATGATACGCAGGGCTATCCATTGCATCTCCGCCTGCTTCATAAAACGGGTGGTCACTGCGGCGGTTCCGATCCGAATACCGCTGGTCTTGTTGGGGCCCTTTTGTTCGAAAGGGATGACGTTCTTGTTGAGAGTCATGCCGGCCCGATCCAGTACGTCCTCCGCAAAGGCTCCGGTGAGACCCGTAGGCGAGAGATTCACGAGAATTAAATGACTGTCCGTTCCACCGGTAACCACATGCAACCCATTTCGGGCCAGCACCTCCGCCAGGACTTGGGCGTTTTCGACAACCTGGGCCGTGTATTCCCTGAATTCCGGCTGCATGGCCTCGCGAAAGGCCACCGCTTTGGCCGCAATCACGTGCATGAGGGGACCACCCTGCATGCCGGGAAACATGTGCCGATCCACCAGCCGGCCGTATGGGTCGCGAGCCAGCACAAATCCCCCTCTCGGCCCCCGCAGCGTCTTGTGCGTCGTCGAGGTCACCAGATCCGCATAGGGCACGGGGGAAGGGTACACTCCGCCGGCCACCAGTCCCGCAAAATGCGCCATATCCACCATCAGCAATGCATTCACATTGCGCGCGATACGCTCAAAGCCCGCAAAATCGATAAACCGGGGATAGGAACTCCCTCCCGCAATGATCAGTCGGGGGCGATGGATTGCGGCAAGGCGCTCAACGTGGGCCATGTCGATACGATAGCTCTCCGGATCCACCTGGTACGAAACCACTTTGAACAACCGACCCGAGAAACTGGCCGGGCTGCCGTGGGTCAAATGTCCTCCGTGGCTCAAATCCATGCCCATGATGGTGTCGCCGGGCTGGAGCACGGAGAAGTAAACCCCCATGTTCGCCTGGGAGCCAGCATGAGGTTGAACGTTGGCATGATCCGCGCCGAACAGGTGCTTGGCCCGTTCGATCGCCAACGTCTCCACCCGGTCCACGAATTCACATCCGCCGTAATAACGGCGGCCGGGATATCCTTCGGCGTACTTGTTCGTCAGGACCGTGCCCTGAGCCTCGAGCACGGCCTTGCTGGCGTAGTTTTCCGAGGCGATAAGAACCAGCTTTTTCCGCTGACGTTCCATCTCCTGTTCCACCGCGCGGGCCACTTCCGGATCCGAATGTTTCAGATGTTCCATATTCCCCAGGCTATCCCCATGAAAATGTAACGCTCATCCGCCCTCGCACAGTTCCTTGGGACGGTTTCGACACCATTGATTTCCCCTGTAAGGATTCACATCGCCACAGCGAACCGATGGGAGACTGGAACGTCATCGCGTCGGCGCTCCGCCGAACACCCTTCGGCAGCCCCGAACCAAGACGCCGTTCAGAACGGGGAAAGAACCCCTGCCCCACCTATCGGCACCAGCGTTTGAACACGAGACACCCGTTGGTGCCGCCGAATCCGAACGAATTGCTCATGGCCACTTCGATGCGCGCCGCCCGGGCCTGATGAGGAACGACATCCAGAAGAATTTCCGGATCGGGCTCCATGTAATTGATGGTGGGTGGGATTATGTCCCGCTCGATGGTAAGCACACAAAAAATCGCTTCGATCCCGCCCGCGGCGCCCAAGAGATGCCCCGTCATGGACTTGGTGGAACTTACGGGCATTCGCGCGACATGGTCTCCGAAGACGTTCCGGATCGCCTGAAACTCCGATTTGTCGTTCAAGTCCGTGGAAGTGCCGTGGGCGTTGATGTAATCCACTTGATCGGGTTGTATTCCCGCGGAATCGATAGCGCACTTCATGCACCGGGCCGCACCCTCCCCTTCGGGCGCCGGCGCCGTCATGTGGTAGGCGTCGCTGGACAGGCCGTAGCCGATAAGCTCGGCGCGGATGTGGGCATTGCGGGCCAGCGCATGTTCCAGAGTCTCCAAAACCATGATTCCGCTTCCCTCGCCCACTACGAAGCCGTCCCGATTCTTTTCGAAGGGACGGGACGCCCTTGGAGGATCGTCGTTCCGCTCCGAAAGCGCCCTCATGGCGTTGAATCCGGAAATCGCCAGGGGGGTGATCACCGCCTCGCTGCCCCCGCAGATCATCACATCCGCCATACCCGACTGCAAAAGCTTGTAGGACTCTCCGATGGCATGAGATCCGGCGGCGCAGGCCGTGGATATACTCAGATTGGGCCCCTTGGCGCCGAAAAGGATGGAAATCTGCCCGGGAGCCATATTGCCTATCAGCATAGGGATGAAAAAGGGGCTTACCTTACTCGGCCCCTTGCTCAGAAGAATCTCGTGATAGTACTCGATGGACTGCAATCCTCCCAGCCCGGTCCCTATATAGGCGCCCACACGCTCCGGAGTGTTTCCGGGAATTTCCAATCGCGCGCTTTCCACGGCCATCCGGGCGGCCGCAATGGCAAAATGTATAAACCGGTCCAAGCGGCGTACGCTTTTCTTGTCCAGGAAGTCTTCGGGATCGAAATTTTTCACCTCGGCGGCTATCTGTGATCTGAGCCCCGACGCGTCGAACAGGGTGATGGGAGTGACCCCGCTCTTGCCGGCGCAGAGACTCTCCCACGTTTCCTCCACTCCCACACCCAACGGTGTGATCAAGCCATAACCTGTTACAACCACTCGTTTTGTCACGAGACAATCCTCATAGTCGCCCAAATCATTTCTGGTGGGCCTGGATATACTCGATGGCATCCTTTACGGTTCGAATCTTTTCGGCGTCTTCATCGGCGATCTCGATGTTGAACGCCTCTTCCATGGCCATGATCAACTCGACAAGATCCAGTGAATCCGCTCCCAGGTCATCCACGAACGATGCATCGTCCACCACATCGGCCGCATCAACGCCCAGCTGTTCACACACGATTTCTTTGACCTTATCCGCTGCAGACGACATCCTGTTTCCCCCTTTTGAATGATCAACAATGGGACTTTCTACCTAACATCACGGCAGATTGCGTTTCACGCGGGCCGATCCACGATCAGTATAAACCGCCGTTGACGTGGATGATCTGGCCGGTGATATACCGAGACTGGTCTGAACAAAGGAATTGCACCACATCCGCCACTTCCTCGGGAACTCCCATTCGACCCATGGGAATGGCCTGCATAAAGCCTTCCTTGATTTTCTCCGGCAGATCCCGGGTCATCTCCGTATCAATAAACCCGGGCGCCACCGCATTCACCCGGATATTCCGGGGCGCCAGCTCCTTGGCCAGTGACTTGGTAAATCCCATGATCCCGGCTTTGGAAGCGGCGTAGTTCGCCTGTCCGGCATTCCCTGTGGCGCCAACCACCGATGCGATGCTTACGATACTGCCGGAACGTTGCTTCATCATGGTTCGGACCACGGCTTGAGAACAATTGAATACCCCCTTCAGATTCACATTCAAGACGCGATCCCATTGCTCTTCTTTCATACGAGGAAACAGTGAATCCATGGTGATACCCGCATTGTTAATGAGCACGTCGATCCGGCCGAACTCATCGATCATGGCGCCCACATGATCGGCGACTTCCGCCGTATCGGCCACGTTGAAATACGATACCCGAACCGTGGCTCCCAATTCCTCCGCTTCCGCAGCCGTGGCCGCCGCCGCGTCCGGTTCCCTGTCGTAATGGTTGATCAACAGGATCGTTTCCGGACCCGCAAATCCGAGTACGACGGCCTTTCCGATACCTCTGGATCCTCCGGTCACCAGCACCACTCGGCGTTTCGCTTCCACCATGTTCCGTCTCCCATTGGGCTTCGTCGGTCCCTCCCGCCACCGCACGGGACCCAACGCGCGCCGCGTCCCGGCGGGGTGCTCTTCAGCGGCCCAACTCCCGTTTGATTTCCGCGATCAACTCAGGCACCACGTCAAACAGATCCCCTACAATCCCGTAGTCCGCCACGTCGAAGATGGAAGCATTGGGGTCCCGGTTGATGGCCACAATAACGTCGGAAGACTGGATGCCCACGAGATGTTGCACGGCGCCGGAAATCCCGCAGGCAATGTACAACTTGGGACTTACGGTGCGGCCCGTCTGACCCACCTGGTGAGCGTAGCCGATCCATCCGGCGTCCACTGCGCCACGGCTGGCTCCCACGGCTCCATTCAAAAGATCGGCCAACTCACGAAGCAAGGAAAAATTCTTTTCTTCCTTCAACCCCCTGCCTCCGGCCACAATGACATCCGCTTCCGCCAGGTTTACCCGTTCGTCCACTTCCCTCACAATATCGAGAATGCGCACCCGTCCCCGGTTCTCAAATCCATTCATGGGTACCGGAACGATTTCGCCTGTACGGTCTTCCCGTCTCACGGCGCGCTTCATCACTTTGGGACGAACGGTGGCTATTTGAGGTCGTCTGTCCGCGCATACAATGGTGGCCATGATGTTTCCGCCGAAAGCGGGTCTGGTCTGCAGCAACACACGATCGGATTCACGGATGCTCAACCCGGTGCAGTCCGCGGTCAAACCGGTGTCCAGCCTGGACGCCAGTCGCGGAGCCAACGATCGGCCGATGGAAGTAGCTCCCATCACCAGGACCGACGGCTTATGTTCATGAATCAGGCGGGCCAAAACATCCGCATAACTGTCTTCTTCGTAGTGGGTCAGGTCCGGATGATCCACACAATACACCCGATCCGCTCCATACCGAGTCAGTTCCCGCGCCGCGTCGGAAATATCGTGGCCCAGCATCACCACGCAAAGAGGCTCATCGAGAAGGTTCGAAAGCTTCCCGCCCTCTCCCAGCAGTTCCAACGAAATATCCGCCACACGCCCGCACCGCTGCTCACCGAATACCCAGACACCTCGATATCCGGCATCCACTCCAATCGCCTTTTCCCGATGGACGACGGTGATGGCTTCAAAAGCACAGACTTCCTCGCAGGCGCCGCAAAGCGTACACCCGTCCCCGATGACCGCGGTGTTCCCCTGGATCTCAATGACTCCGAAGGGGCAACTCTCGACGCACTCCCCACAGGCCGTGCATTTCTCTTTGTCAACAGAGATACTCATAGGATGCCTGTTTGCTTGGAAAGAATTCCTTCCGGGTGGAGATTTCGGACGGACTTTTACATGCCGCCAAAGGCGGTGTCAACCCATATGGCGATGACCGGGGGGTGGTATTCAAGGCGCGAACCCTCCGGAATGCCTCAGGAGAGCTTGACGACCCGGCGCTGTTTCAGTCGCTGAAGCAATGCGGTCGCCTGTTGAGCAGAGTCGCCTTCCAGGAGTTCCCGCCCTCCTCTGGGCTCTGGGGCAAAAATACGCTCCACCCAAGTGGCGGAGCCCGTAAGCCCCACCTCGTTGGAGGACAGTCCCAGATCCTGCAAGCGCCACATCTGAACCGGATGTTTCCGTGCCCGCACCTTGGCCTTGAAGGAAGGCACCCGGGGTTCCCCGATCTCCTTGACCACGGTGATGAGGGCGGGGAGTGAAATGCGGACCCGATCGTACCCGTCGTCCATCATACGATGTACGATCAGGCTTCCTTCCTCCAGGCACTCGATGGTCTTCACGAATGCCACGTGAGGAACGCCCAACTTCTCGGCCAGTCCGGGACCTACTTGGGCCGTGTCTCCATCGATGGCCTGCTTACCGCACACGATCAGATCGAAGTCGCCCAGCCGACGAATCCCTGCGGCCAGGGTACGAGCCGTGGCGAGGGTATCCGCGCCCGCAAACGAGCGATCCGTAAGCAACACAGCCTCGTCCGCACCGTAGGACAACGCCTCGCGCAGCGCCTGCTCGGCCTGGGGAGGTCCCATGGAAAGAACGGTCACCCGACCTCGGGTCCGGTCCCTCATTCCAAGTCCCGTTTCCAGAGCGTACAGATCAAAGGGATTGACGATGCTTTCCACTCCCTCTCGCTGCAACGTGTTCGTAATGGGATCGATACGGACGTTTCGGGTATCCGGGACCTGTTTCAGGCAAACCACCACGTGCATCATCCGTCACCTATTTCCGGCGGGTGTATTCTTTGTTCAAAGCCTGTCCGATGATATTCCGCTGAATTTGATTGGTCCCCTCGTAAATCTGAAGAATCTTGGCGTCCCGCATCATCTTTTCCACAGGGTATTCACGCATGTATCCGCATCCCCCGAGAATCTGGACCGCATCCGTAGTCACCTTCATGGCCATGTCCGTGGGAAACACCTTGGCTATGGCGCTGGCCTTGGAGACATCCCCCTTGGGATGGCCGTCAATGAATCGGGCCACCGAATACACCAGAGCGCGCCCCGCCTCGATGGAAACGGCCATGTCCGCCAGCATATGCTGCACCGCCTGAAAACTGATGATGGGGGCCTGGAATTGAATCCGCGTCTTGGCGTATTTGACCGCCACATCCAATGCACCCTGAGCCAGACCCACGGCTTGGGCTCCCACACCGGGACGCGAAGAGTCAAAAGTCCTCATGGTGGCCAGGAAACCCGTCCCCTGCTTTCCGATAAGCCGATCCCGGGGTACGCGGCATCCGTCGAAAACGAGCTCCCTCGTGACGGAAGCGCGGATGCCCATCTTCCTCTCTTTCTTGCCGAAACTGAAGCCGGGATCCCCCTTTTCCACCACCAGGGCGCTTGCCCCCCGGCCCCCCTTGGCCGCATCCGTGATAACGATCACGCTGTAAATGTCCGCTTCTCCCCCATTGGTGATCCACTGCTTGGCGCCGTTCAGCACGTAGTGGTCACCCTCCACCGCCGCGGAGGTCTGAATGCCGCCCGCATCACTTCCCGCCGTGGATTCGGTCAGTGCAAACGCGGCCAGCGATTCGCCGGAGGCGATACGGGGAAGATACTTCTGCTTGAGCATCTCGTTTCCGTAGAGGAGAATGGGGTACGCTCCCAGCCCACTGGCGGCGAATGTGGTGGCGACGCCGCAGCAGCCGCGGCTCAATTCCTCCACAGCCAGGCAGTTTTCCAGGCAACCCAGGCCCAGCCCACCATAGGACTCCGGTATGACGATCCCGAACAAGTCCGATTGGGCCAGACTCTTCATGATTTCATGGGGAAAGGTCTCGTTTTCATCCAATTCCGCTCGAACGGGCTCGATCTTTGTCTCCGCGATCTGTCTGGCCAGATCCCGAATCATCACCTGTTCTTCAGACAAGAAATAATCCATGCATCGCTCCTTGAAGGTTCTCGATCCCCTTACATACCCGGCCCCTCAGGAATGCTTCAGACTGAAGGCCTCCAATCCTTCCGCCAGACTCTGATTCACTTTCATGCGAACCAATTCGATCGCGACCCGTATGGCATTCTTCAGGGCCTTGGGCGGTGACGCCCCATGACACACCACACCCGCCCCGTTGACGCCCAATAGAGGCCCCCCCCCGTGTTCGGTGTAATCCAGCTTCCGATAGAAACGGGCAATCGCCTTCTTGGCCAAAACCAGACCCACACAACCGGTCCAATTTTTCCGCATCTCGGTCAACAACATGGTCGAAAACACGGAACCGAGGCTTTCCGTGAGCTTGAGACAGACGTTTCCCACGAATCCGTCACAGATGATCACTTGGGTGCTTCCCGTAAAAATGTCCCGACCTTCCACGTTTCCGATGAAGTTCAAGTCCGTCCGGCTCAACAACTCGTGGACCTGCTTGACCAGTTCGTTCCCTTTGATGCGCTCCTCTCCCACATTCAGCAGTCCGACGCGCGGTTCGGCAATCTTCAAGACGTCCCGGGCGTAGATATCCCCCATGATCCCGAACTGGAACAGGTTCTGCGGCTTGCAGTTCACATTGGCGCCCACGTCAATGACCACCGTGGAGCCCTTCAACGTAGGGAAAATACCTGCAATGGCGGGACGATCCACACCCACGGTGCGACCCAGGACCAGAGCCGCGCCGGTCATGGTGGCTCCGGAATTCCCCGCACTGACCACCCCATCGGCGAATCCGGCCTTAACCAGTTCAAAACACACCCGAATGGAGGCCCGTTTCTTCTTTTTGAAGGCCGCGGCCGCCGGCTCATCCATGCCCACCACTTCGGGCGCATCCTGAATTTCGATCAGCGAACGGGGAACCCCCGAGAGACGACCGAGTTCTTCCTCGATCTCCCGCTGCACGCCAACCAGCACCACGGGCTGTCCATACTCACGGGCGGCCCATACGGACCCCTCCACCGGAGCCGCCGGCGCAAAATCGCCTCCCATGGCGTCCACGGCAATTCGAATGGATGGCTTTTCCATCAGGCTGGGTATCCGTCACAACACGTTATGAGTCGGGGCCTGGAAAGACGGCTCATTCGGTCTCGAACAGCGTCCTACCCCGATAGTTCCCGCAACTGGGACACGCTCTGTGAGGCAGCCTGGATTCACCGCACTGGGGGCACTGGGAAAGCGAAGGCGGCCTGAGCGCATCATGCGCCCTCCGCATATTTCGCCTGGAATGGGATTTTCTTCTTTTCGGCAACGCCATGGATGTTCTCCAACTTGGTTCGGCATTCAGTTGCTGGATACGGGAGTAAACGTCTTCAACACGGCGAACGGACTGTCAAGCCGCTCTTCCCCGCACCGGCAGGGAGCGATATTCCGATTCGCACCGCAATGGGGGCATATCCCCGCACAGGTTTCACGGCACAAGGTCTTCAGGGGAACGGCCAGGAGAATATGATCCTCGATGATGGGGATCAAGTCGAACTCTTCCCCCTCGAACGTGGTGATGTCCAGATCTTCGGAAGTGAGTTCCAGATTGTCCTTGACCACGACGTTCAAAGTATCCGCGGCCACCAAGGTGGCCTGCACATCCAGATCGAGAGCGCTCTGATAGTCCTCCAGGCACCTGCCGCATTGAAGAAGCAGGGTGGTTTTCACTTCACCCCGAACCAGGAAGTACTCCCCAGAGCGGTCCACACGGATCCGGCCTGAAACGGGGCCGTGCACGTGGGACTGGGACGGATCCCCCGGGTGACCCAAGAACCGTATCTCGCGACCTTGAACGGGAAAGTTTCTGGTGGACACTTTCATTTGTGTGTTCTCAAACAAGGTAAAAGATTCTAGTAGTATCGACGTCGGGTTCTTGTCAAGAACTATTCCCCACAGACACTCTCTTCGACATGGGAACAGCCGGATCACATCCGATGTCCCATGACACCGCCTCCGCCACCCCTTGCCCCAAACACCCGGACACGTCGCCGTGAAGTCCGCCCGCGTGTTCATCCTTCCGGGAAAGCCTCCCACTCCCGGCTTGCTACCCGGTAACCCCAACACCCGCCCCTGTCCCGCATTCCGGAACACGATCCTTCTCCATCAGGTACTCGGTTCGAAAGAAGCGGCGCGTCCCATCCCCGAAAATGGAGCACCCGAACCTCGGACAAATTCCTGATCCGGGGGTCGGCGGAAGACGCGGGCAGGGTGTCTGCGGGCAATAGGACAGAGAACGAAAAGAGCCTGGAGGCGTTCGGGGACCAGCGGGACACCCGCGCTCCGGCGCCACGGGAGCCGTGGCGCCGCTGGTATCCGACCGGCTGAAATCAACCGTTTCTGCGGGCGAAATCCTTCATGAACTCAGCGAGAGCCTGCACCGAACGCAACTCCACGGCATTGTATAGGGATGCTCTGCATCCTCCCACGCTGCGGTGCCCTTTCAACCCTCCCATCCCGTTCTCCCCGGCCTCGGCCAGAAATTTCTTCTCCAGTTCCTCCGAGGGAAGTCGAAACGTGACGTTCATAAGAGACCGGGCATTCACATCCGCCGTGCCCCTATAATAGCCCGACTCGTCAATGACCCCATACAGCAGCGCGGCTTTTTCTCGATTGACGGCGTCCATCCTCTCGAGTCCGCCCATGGTTTCCTCAAGCCATTTCATGACGAGCTGAACCACATAGATGCTGAAAACAGGGGGTGTATTGTACAGGGACCTGCTTTCCGCATAGGTGCCGTATCGGAGCATGGCCGGGACATTCCGGGGGGAACGGCCGAGCATGTCCTCACGAATCAGCACCAAAGCAACACCCGCCGGACCCACGTTTTTCTGAGCCCCGGCGTAAATCACCCCGAAGGGAGCCGCGTCGAACGGTCTGGACAGGATATCCGAGGACATGTCGGCCACCAGGGGAACCGCGCCCGTATCAGGAAACACCCGCCACTGGGTGCCCTTGATGGTATTATTACTCGTGATATGGACATACGCGGACCCGGGATCCAGCTTCAGGGCATCGGGAATGTAGGCGTAATCCCGATCCTTGCTGGATGCGGCGATATTCACCTGTCGTCCCAGGATCTGGGCCTCCTTGATCGCCTTGCTCGACCAGGTGCCGGTATCCACATAATCCACTCCGGGGTTCTCCGCGGCGAGATTCATGGGAACCATGGCGAACTGCATGCTGGCCCCACCCTGGATGAACAACACATGAAAATCGGCCGGCAGACGGAGAAGGCGCCGGATGCGGGCCTCGGCGTCTTCGATCACCGCATCGAAATCCTTCGACCGGTGACTGATCTCCAGGATCGACATACCGCCGCTTCTGAAATCGAGAAATTCCTCCTGGATCTCTTCCAGCACGGACAACGGCAATGCGGCCGGTCCCGGATTGAAATTGTGGATGCGATGAGTCATTGGTTTCCTCCTCCTCGACACACGCGCCGCATCGGCGGGGATCCGCACTCCCGCCACCCTCTTCGGAACTCCAACACCGTGCTTCAGGGTAGAACCCCGCCTTATCCGGCGTTTCAGCCGCAGACGATCAAGCACCGCGGAAAAGCGCGAACCGGGCCTTCGATGGTTTCTTTTCCCTTCCTTTAGGGATGAACGTGAGACTGTAGGTGGTTGCGGAAAGATTGTCAATACGGATTCGTTCCCTCTTCCCCATGGGAAAGCGCCGCCGCTCCACGGCCAAGGGCTTGTCCCGGATCGCCGAATGGTTTCGGATCCGCCGCATCGCTCCTCACTCGGGCAATCCCCGGGCGGGAAACTCCGTCCGAGATGAGGCCTCCCGGCGCCGCGTGGCGGGAACGAGATACGCGCCGCGGCAACGAGAAACGCCGGGTGCGCCGGGTCGGACTTGCACCGACCCGGTTCCGGCAGCCCGCCGACAAGCACCAAGGCGGGCTAACCGGTGCAGAACCATGAGATGCAACGCGAGCGAATCCTGAGGAACGAGGCGTTCATACGGTACGTTGCAATGACGCCTGTCTGCGCCGGCCTGTGCGTGTCCGCACTCAGACAGGTGGGACGCACAGGCAGACAGGATGAAGCCTTTCGCCGAAGGCGTAACCCCGAATTGGATTTTTCAACGGCCTCCTAGAACATGAGCCGGAGCCTCGCGGCCGCCGCCATCAAGGATAGCAGCGTGACCGGAACCCCCACACGCGCGTGTTCGCTCCATGTGATCCGGATATTCAAACGTTCCGCCTGATCCACCACGATGATGTTGGCAATACTGCCCACCACGAGCAAATTGCCGGCGAAGGTGCTCGCCAGGGCGAGTATGGGTCCCGCCAGAGGATGGGAAGCCACGGGCAGCAGCAACATAGTCGCGGGGACGTTCGATACGAGATTGGAAAGAACCACGACCGACGCAAACAGCCAGCCCGGTTCCCGCAGACTCACGCCAATCGAGCGCAACGATTCGAGCATCACTTCGAGCGTTCCCGAAATCTGGAGAGCATGGTTCACCACGAACAGCCCCGAAAACAGCACGAGAAGTTGCCAGTCCACCAGCCCCAAAATGCTTCGTGACGCCATGCGCCTGCTCGTAAGAAGGACACCGGCCGCGGCCAGGGCCACTACGTCCCTCGGCCAGGGCGCAACCAGAAAACACACCATAAGAACACTCAATACCACAATCCCCTTCCCCGTCTGGTAGGCGTTGAAGGGAGGAGCCTCCACGACGGGAACGGCGACGCTCCGGTGCCAGCGGCCTCGGACCCGCCGGAGAATCACCCACCAGGTGATCCCTAGACCGACGACGGACGGTACAGTGCATCCAGGAGATATCCCGCGAAGGACAGATTCAAGGCTTGTCCGATGAGCATATTCTGAGGATTTCCGATCAGAGTGGCCGCGGAACCCACATTCGCCGCGCAAACCAACGCCAGAAGGAAAGGCTTCGGATCCAGCCGGCGTTGCGCGCACCCTTCCACCAGCACGGGAGTCACCGCAAGGCACACGATATCGTTGGCCAGCAGCGCCGCCAAAGCTCCGACGGCGGCGATGAGTATCCCCAGAAACACCGGAGGAGACACATCCAAGGCCGCGATGCGTCGGGTCACAAAGGCATAGAACCCTCCCAGACGGAATTGAGCGGACACCACCATGAGTCCCAGGAGCAATGCAATGGTGGGAACGTCCACCGAATCCCAGGCTTCCCTGGAGTCCACGCTTCCGGAAGCGAGCAGCAGAATGGCCCCCAACAGGGCGATTCCCGTGCGGTCCAGCACGAGACCCGGGAACTTACCCAGGATCATGCCTGCGTACACCAATCCAAAAACGACTAGTATTATGGTTTCCATACCCTGCTTCCGCGCCCGGCGAACCTGCCCGGCCCCCGGGACTCTCTTCCGCAACCAAGACACGGCATTCGCGTTCCGGCCCCGGAACGTCCGAAATCATCCGGTTCAAATACGCTCCCCCACCCATACCGTCGGATGCAGGCCCCGAGAACACACCGCGGATCTTGGGGGGGCCTCGTGTCCCGGCATAGGTCGACATGCCATAAACCCGATCTTCTCCAACGCTTCCAATGGGTTAACCCTTCGGGAACCGACGGGGCGGGATCCTGAGGGTTGACCACGCAAATTCCTCTGGATTATGATAAATGTCAATAGGCGTTTTTCACCAAGTTCACCCTGTTTGAACCATGTTTCCTCAAAGTGTGTCCTAAAGTCTAGGGAGTGTTTTACAGGGAAGGATCGTCTTCCCTGGGCACGTTTACTGGTGACTCTGTTAGCGACAGGAGGAGAACGGCATGAGCACGTACAAGGTCATCGAGGTGGTGGGTTCCAGCTATGTATCCTGGGACGATGCCGCGAAGCAGGCGGTGGAAACGGCGAGTAGAACGCTTGAGGATATGAGGGTGGCCGAGGTCACCCGCATGGATATGAGGATCGAGGATGGAGGACGGGTACTCTTCCGGACACGTTTGAAACTGTCGTTCAAGATCAAAACGTTTGAGAAGTTCGGGGAAGTGCTGGGATCCAAACCTTACGCCATAGAAGAATCCGAATAACCTCGGCAACCTGCCTGGAATAGAGGACGGGGGGAAGACGTTGGAATGCGTTTCCCCCCGCATTCTTTTCCAATCCCCTTCAGCCCTCCTACTCCCCACCGGCATCCCTGAGCACCGGCAAGCTGCAGCGAGCCCCCTATCCGCCTGCCGGCAAGGCGACCTCGGATTTCCCCCCGGCACAAAGGAAATGGAGGTCGGGCCTCGAACAACAAGGGAATGGAAGACGCGCGGATCTCCGGCGGCGAGGCATCCATACGGTACGTCGGGCGCCGCCTGCCCAAATGTGTCCGAAGGCGAACAGGCGGAGCGCAGGGACGGACGGGATGAAGCGGTCACGCCGTCGGCGTGACCGCGGATCGCATATGTCGACGGCCGCTTATCCGTACTTTCTTTGTTCCAGCATCTCCATGAACGCGTCGATGCGCGTGATGATCTGAGCGTGCGCGTAGCGTCTCGGATCCACTTGGTCCGCATCCAGAAGCAACGCCGGGACGCCCAGCTCCGTCTCGAAGGTGGTTTTGTCCCGGGGATTCAGAATCACGGCCATAAGCCTGCACGTGGGCAGGTTCCACATGATGGATCCGTCCACCTTGTACTCCCGGACCCGATCCCGGTTGTACTCGAGGAACTGGTTGAAGGTCGCCGTGTGCCCGGCGCTCAACAGGTACTTGATGGCGATGCTCTCCAGGGGCTTATCGGGATCCAATTTCCCGCACCAGATGCGGGGGTACAGTTCTTCCACCGAGATAGCCCCGAACTTATGGAAGTAGTTGAACAATCCCATGTTGAACCACGGCGGGATACCGTCAAAGATCAGGCGGAACCGCTCGTTCTCGAGGACCCCCTTGCCCTGGGCCACGCGATCCTGCATCTCTTCCAAAACGCGCTGGTAAAAATCCGCCGCCTCCTGGGTTCCGGCCATGGTGACCGCGAAGAACACCAGTGTGTTCAGATCCTCTCCACCGGCGGGACAGGGAACGTTCTTCCGGAGTTCGAAGATCTGGTTGTAGATCTCGCCCATCCGAGCCGAATGCGCCACACATTCCCGGAGCTTGTCGTAGTCCATCTTGCGCCCGGTGTGTTCCTCCAGAAACGCGATGTACTGCTTCAGTTGGGCGACACCGTACTCGACGGCTTCATCCCCCGGCTTGCGCCTCACATGACCGCCCCACTGTTTTTCGAACATCACGGGGTTCTTGTCATATCGCGGCGGCATTACCGGAGCATCGATGGAGAAGTAGGGAACGTCGTAATGCTCGGCGGCGATTTTCATCCACAAGGGATGAAGGCGGCACAGGTTCTTGCAGGACACCACCATGTCCGGATCCGGGATGCGGATCCGATCCAGCATCTTGTTCACGTCTCCCGAGAACGAACCCTTCATGAACCCGTAGTGATTCTTGAAGTACGAACACAGGTCTTCGGGAGCGTTCAGACCTTCGCTCACCTCGATCAACGGAGGAGCCAGTTGGACGGCCCCGCAAGCCGCCGAGAAGTTCTCGGGGAACATGGGGATGCAATCCATGGCGTAATCGATCTCCACGGGATCCCAACCGGTGTGATACACGATCTTCCGGGCGCCCGTCATCTTGGCGAAATGCCCCCTTTTGTAATACTCGAGGACACTGGGAAATACCTCGTTGGACGTCTTGAGGGATTTGATGGACTTGGAAGTGGTTTTACTGGCTTCCGGATTACTCATGGCTTACGCCCCCTTGATGATGTCAAAGAAAGTTTCCAGTTTCGTTTTGAGTTGGCCGGCGCCCACGGTGGACTCCACCTCGTGGTATAAGAAAGGGATCTTGTCCTGTTCCAGACGGTATCGAAGCGCCTGATAATCCACGAGATGCGTATCGCAGAATCGTTGCAGGCCGAAAACCACCCCCTGTCCGCGATTCGCGCGAAGCTGAGCCTTGATGAAATTGTACCGCTCGTCCAACTTGCTCCCCTGGTGCATACACGGGCAGGCCAGTTTGTTCAGATACCGATCCGCCAGGGCGTCCATGGGGGCCTGGTCCTCCTTTACGGGATTCACGAAATACCGCGTACCGATGCAGAGATCATCCGATACCACCATCCCGCCCGCATCCTCGATCAACTGAAAGATTTCCGTATCGGGGTACGTGGAACCCGACAGGTGCACGCGGACCTGAACGTTTTCAACCGCCGGACCCTGTTTTATCCGAGCTATGGCATCCTTGAGCAAACGGTTGTGCTCCGCTTTATCCATGTAAAACGACGCCATGATCACCTTGGTGAAGTCCGTTCCACTGATCCGCGGCTTCTCTTCCTTTCCCCGCAGATCGTACAGTTCCGCAAGGAGCCGCCGGTTTTCGTTGTATACGGAAACCGCCGCGGAGAGATCGTCCTCCGTAATGGGCTTGCCCGTATATCCTTCCACGGCTTTCTTGAATTCCTCCAGCTCAAACCGGAAAAACTTCAAGGCGGGTTCCGTGTGGGCGATATTGGGCCGGGAGATGAAATAGTAGAAGGGAAACGGCTTGTAATACTCCAGCGCACTGTAGAAGTTCTGTGCCATATCGCAGGTGTTCGTAATCACGAAGCCGTCCAGGTTGGAGAACCCTTCACCCAGGGCCATTTCCATGTTGGCGCGCGCGATAAAGCATTGCGCCGCCGGCTGAAGGGGTCCCGATTCCCCCACCAGCCCGGGCGCCCCGATGGCTCGCACGGGCACGATGCCCGCCGCATACGCGATCTCCTCAGGGAAATTGGTGCAGGTGTACCCGAACACCCGCTTTCCGGCTGCCTTGAGCCCGTTCACCACCGGATTCTTTAGAGTCATGGGACAATTCGCTTCCTCGAACTTTTCGATCATGATTCCACCTTCCTGACGGCTGAATCTCTCTTGACAGCCCGTTGATAAACCGTATTGCGGCAGGCCGGTGCAAAACGATGAGATGCAAGGCGCGCAAATCCTGAGGAATGAGGCGTACCTATAGTACGCCGCAATGACGGAGGATGAAGCCTCACGCCGAAGGCGTGACCGCAGATCGCGTTTTCCAACGGCCTGTTGAGCGCGGGACGACGGCCGTGCGTCTCCGCTGCGGTTAAAACCCATACACCCATGCTTCTAGACATAATCCCTTCTTACCAGAATCGGATCAATGGATCAAAACGTTTCTGGAACACCCTCCTTACACCCGCACAGGAAACGCTGTACCCGAAACGGACCCGAAAACCAAGACTCTCCGGGTATCCGGCGGAATCGAACCGATACCCGTAGCCCCGGACCGACACGCACACCCGAAACGTCTCAGTTCGAGGCCTCCTGAACTCTCCGAATCACCTGGTCCATGGTATCCCCCGCCTTGGCATGGATCACCAGATCCGCTTCGGAATCCATGTCCGTGGCGGTATAGTTGATAATGGCCATCCTGGCTCCGGCCCGCTTGGCCACCATGGGAAATCCCGCCGCCGGATACACCACCAGCGAAGACCCGATAACGATGAACAGATCACAGGATCGGGAACATTCATCCGCCCGCTGCATTTCGCGTACCGGCATGGCTTCCCCGAAAGACACCGTGGCGGCTTTGATCAACCCGCCGCACTTCCGGCAATGCGGGTCTTCCTCACCGTCGTCGATCCGCTTGAGGACTTCGACCATGGGCAGTCGATCGTCACACTCCAAACACTTGGTGAACTTGATGGCGCCGTGTAACTCGATGATCTTATCCTCGGAATTCCCCGCGGCATGATGCAGTCCGTCGATGTTTTGCGTAATGACGCAGGAAAGCTTCCCCATCCGTTCCAGCGCCGCAATGGCATGGTGGGCGGGGTTCGGCTGATAGCCCGCCGTCACCAGTTCACGCCGTAACTGCCAGTTCCGCTTGCGGGCCTCCTTATCGGAAATGAACCGCTGAATGGTGAAATCCTCGGGATCATACCGGGACCAGATTCCACCCGGACTGCGAAAATCCGAAATGCCCGATTCGGTGCTCACCCCCGCGCCGGTAAATACGGCCACGCTCTTTGCCTCCACAATCCAACGAGCCAGTCGATCCACCCGGTCTTCCATGGTAACCTCCCTCGGCAAGGACGGCCGGCAGGCCGTCGCAAAACGGATTCCACGGTCACGCCCGGCGGCGTCACGCTTCATCCCGTCCCCTTGTGCGTCCCACCTTCCCGCGTGCGGACACGGGCACGCAGACGCGGGCAGACCTCCCTGCGGCGCACCTCTCGTGAAACTCACTCCTTCGGATTCACGCCTCCCGCATCTCGTCGTGTTGCCCGCGCCCCGGGAATACCGTTCATCCGCGGGCTCGTAAAGATGTCTCTCTTTCCCATCGGAAGATTCAAGAATACCAGAATCCCGCCCGCCGTACAACGATACCCGGCCGTCAAACGGGAACAGCCGGGCGCACGGTTTTCTAAAATCCCTCCTTCAGGGGTTTTGAAGATACGGGAGCATCGAAACTCCCTTGATTTTCGGGAAATCTTATCTCACTAATGAGCGGGCGGGTGAAAAACCCGATCCGCGCCCCGGATTCCGCGGCGTTTCATCCGCCCGCAGGCCGTCCGGTTTTCGACGGCCCGGTATACGTGTTCCCATTTCATCTTCCGGAAGGAGCCTTTCTTATGAAAACCCAACGCATCCGCCGCCTGCAGCAGGAAATGGCGCGGCGCGAAATGGACGCCGCCGTGCTGATGCAGCCGAGAGACCTTTACTACTACAGCGGCACCGCTCAACCCTGCAATCTCATCATTCCCCGCCAGGGAGACCCGGTGCTGCTGGTGCGCAGGGGCGAATCCTTTGTGGCGCGCGAAACCTGGCTTGCCTACGAACGGGGCGGTGGTCC